>Ga0209321_10000020_pt1 | contig 68818 bp, 77 predicted proteins | sample Rifsed16ft4_FD_184012 | JGI IMG/M metagenome (GOLD analysis project Ga0209321, IMG submission 184012) | Soil microbial communities from Rifle, Colorado, USA - sediment 16ft 4 - CSP-I_5_4 (version 2) | ecosystem: Environmental > Terrestrial > Deep subsurface > Rock core/Sediment | place: Rifle...
TCCCGCGTGGCCTTGTGCGCGAGGTACGGCGGGCCCGCGACGTCTCCTGCGGCAAAGATCCGCGGGTTCGTCGTCCGCATCTGCTTGTCGACCCCGACGTGGCCCTTCGCGTCGACCTCCACGCTGATCCGCTCCACGCCGAGGCCCTCCGTGTTCGCCCGCCGACCCACCGCGACGAGAATGATGTCGCACGGGACTTGGATCGGCCCCTCCGGTGTTTCCGCGTCCACCACGAGGCCCTCTGCGGCGGCCTTCCACTGCTTCGCCTGAGATTTCACGTGGACCGCGATACCGATTTTATTAAGGTTCCTCGCGACGACCCGCACGACCTCCGGGTCGATTCCCGGTAGCACCTGGTCCATGATTTCGATAACCGCCACCGTGCTCCCAAGCTTCGCGTAGAACGTGCCGATCTCCAGTCCGGAGACTCCGCCGCCGATTACGAGGAGCCGCTTCGGAACCTCCTGGAGCTCCAACGCCTCCTTCGTGCTGATGATCCGCTCCCGATCGAAACGGAACGCGGGGAGGTCCGTGGGTCGGCCCCCCGTCGCAATGATCGCGTTCCCGAATGTGATGTGTTCGTCGCCGTCCCCTGTGCGAACGAGGGCTTCGCGGTTCGATGCGAACTCAGCATCGCCAATGAGAACCTCGACTCCGTTTCCCTTGCATAGCTGGGCGACGCCGGACGTGAGGCGCTCGACGACCCTCCCCTTCCACGCCTGGAGCTTCGGGACGTTCACCCGAATGTCCGGGATTTCGACGCCGAACTCCTCCGCCCGTCGGGCCATGTGGACGAAGTTCGCGGTGTGGATGAGAGCCTTCGAAGGGATGCACCCGTAGTTCAGGCACTCACCGCCAAGGCGGTCTCGCTCTACGAGAAGGACCTTCTTCCCGAGTTGCGCGGCCCGAATCGCGGCGGGATATCCAGCGGGCCCACCCCCAATCACGAGCACATCGACGGTCCGGGCCACACCCTTCGGAATGCGGTCCTCCACAAAATCATTGCTCATCCCCCTCGCCGGGCTCCGACGACGAGGGGAGCGCGCTCGATATGCCTCAGGCGCCCGGCGGGGGCGGCGGAGGAACGGACGGAGCCATCACGCGTCGCCCGCGCCGACGCACCAGGAGGACTGAGACAACGACGACGGCGACGATGAGGAGAAGCCCGAAGAAGGGGGGCTTTAGGAAGAAGTCTACGAGCGGGTTCGCGGCCGCGACGCCGATTCCGTAGGTGGACTTCGTGTCCGCGATTTCCTGGTCCGCAATTCCCGGCTGTACGTTCCCAAGCTCGAAGAACGAGACGCCCGGCTGAATCTCGCAGTTGTAGCCGACGATGAAGCCGTCATCCGGACTGTACACCCAGCTGCACTGCGGGAACATGGACCCGGTGGCGGGGACCGAGGAGATCAGGTATACGGTGTGGAAGTTCCCGTCCGCGAGCGTCATCCTCGCCTCGCGCGCGTGGAGGGCGAGCGCAACGGGGACCGGGATGTCGTCGATCACACCGCCGTCAAGGTACGTGTCCGCAACGACCGCGACGGTGATGTGCTGCAACGTGATTGGGAAGCCGGTGAGGCCAGTCACGGAGAGCCCGCTCGCGGCCAGGTACGAATTGAGGGTGTCGAAGTACGCTGCCTCCTCATCTGGGTCGAGGCCCGTGACATCGATCGTCCCTGCGATCCGCCCCCCGACGGTCGCGTCCGAGGAGGCGGTCCACGTTTCGTTGTCGAAAATTGGGAAGTCGAAGTAGTCGAGGGCCGGCACGTAGATCACACGGATCTCCGCGTCAACGTCCACGGACACCGTGATTTCCGAATCCTCGTAGGTCACGATGACCTCACACGCAGTCGTGCTGAGCTCGATGTTCGGCACGTTCCTTAGGGAGGAGGTGACTCGAAGGTCGACCGTGTAATTCGTACGAGACTCCCTCAGCGCGAAATCGGAAACGTCCCACTTCGACAGGCCGGACGAGGTCGAAATGTACGTGACCTGGACGTCCGCGGAGGACGTTCCCGTGGTGAAGGGGATGAACGACGGCACGCAGCCAAGGAATGGATCGACGGTGCCCGGGTACACGCCCGCCTGGGGGAACAGGTCCGAGGTCACGCTTGTGACGAAGCGAGCGCTGAGCCCCTCCACGCTCTCTTCGCGGATCGTGTAGTACGACGTGGCTTTCTCGACGACCTCCATCGTGACCCAGATGTTCGCAGAGCCCGTGAAGTTCAGCTCGTTGATCGTGATGTTGTCGTTCGCGGCGTCCAGGGCGAGGATTTGCTCCAGAAAGGGAGCCGCGATTGCTCCTATATCGATGTCCGCGCCGAACCCGACGGCGTCCCCGACGGCGTGGGCCGGCACGGGGGCTTGGGCGGCGGCCGGAGGGGGCGAGAGCACCATGCCCGTGACGATCGCGAGGATAACGGCGACGGCGAGGAGAGGGCGGGACATCGTCGTTCCTGCCGCGAGACAAGGGGCCTGCGACTTAAGGGTATCGCACTGATTTCGGAAAGGGTTCGAGGGCGCGCTCACTGGAGGCCGACGAATTGCAACGCGGGGTGCTCGAGGTAGTTCGCGAGGGTCTGCACGAACGCGGCGCCGACGTGGCCGTCGATCACGCGGTGGTCGAAGCTGCACGAGAGGTACATCATCTCGCGGATTACGATCTGATCGTTCCGGACGACCGGGCGCTTCTCGATCTTGTGGATCCCGATGATTGCGACCTCGGGCCAATTGATGATCGGCGTCGCGACGATGCCGCCCGCTTTCCCGAGGGACGTGATCGTGAACGTACTTCCCTGGATGTCGTGGAGCGTGAGCTTTTTCTCCCGCGCCGCGGTCCCGAGGCGGTCGATCTCCTTCGCCAGGATCCAGATGTCCTTCTTGTCCGCGTCGTGAACGACCGTGACTGTGAGGCCTTCATCCGTTGCTGTCGCGATTCCGATGTTGTAGTACCGCTTGATCACGATTTCCTGCTTCTCGTCGTCGACGATTGAGTTCAGCGTCGGGTGCTCCTTCAGCGCGGCGATGAGCGCCTTCACGACGAACGGCAGGTACGTGAGCTTCACGCCCTTCTGCTCGCCGACCTCCTTCAAGCGGTCCCTGAGGTGGACGAGCTGCGTCATGTCAACCTCCTCAACGTACGTGTAGTGGGCCGCGGTCGATCTTGACTTCGCCATCCTTTCGGAGATTCGCCTCCGAAGGCCATGGACTGGGACGCGCTCTTCGAGTCCGGACGGCCCGGCGGTCCGCAGCGGAGGGAGTTCCTCGGCCGCCATCGCCGGCTTCACCGCCGGCGCTCGCTTCGGCGCGCCGCGGACGTCCTCCTCTGTGACGCGACCTCCAGGACCTGTGCCGCGGATCGCGTCGATGTTCACGCTGAGTTCGCGGGCGAGTTTCCGGACGGCGGGGGCTGCGAGGGCGGGACCTCCCGGTGCAGCTGCCGTGGTCGGAGCCGCGGGTCGCTGCGCTTCTGCGCGCGCGAACGGCGCGGACTGCATGCCCCCTTTCGGTTCCGGCACCGTCGCTGAAGGCGCGGCTTCACCCTCCTCGCCGAGGACGATGATCGTCGTCCCGACCAGAACCGTCTGCCCTTCGTTTGCCATGATCTTGAGAACCTTTCCCGTCACGGGGGAGGGGATCTGAACCGTGACCTTGTCCGTCATCACCTCGACCATGAGGTCGTTTTCCTTGATCGGGTCGCCTTCTTTGACGAGCCACTTCACGATTTCGCCCTCGTGGACACCCTCTCCGATGTCGGGGAGCTTGAATTCCTTCGTCATGGGCTCACGCGTTGGACTGCCGCACAGAAGGCCCGCGGCAGCAATAACGTTTCGTCGCTCCCTTAGAACGCCATCGCCTTTTCGATGCCCGCGAGGACGCGGTCCGGGTTCGGCATGTACACGTCCTCGAGCGTGTACGGGAACGGTGTGTCGAAGCCCGTCACGCGCACGATGGGCCCGCGCAGGTACTCGATCGCCTTCTCCGCGATGATTGCCGCGATCTCCCCGCCAAAGCCGCCGGTCCGCGGCGCCTCATGGACGATCACCGCGCGCCCCGTCTTCTTCACGGAGTTCAGGATCGCGGGCGCATCGAGCGGCACGAGCGTGCGAAGGTCGATCACCTCCGCCTCAACGTTCTTCTCCTTCGCCGCCCGCTCCGCCGCCTCGAGGGACACGTTCACCATGTATCCCCACGCGAAGATCGAGATGTCCTTCCCCGGCCTACGCACCTTTGCTTCCCCGAGCGGAATCGTGTACTCGCCCTCCGGGACTTCCTCGCGGAACGCGCGGTACAGTTTCTTCGGCTCGAGGAACAGGATGGGGTCCGGGTCTCGGATCGAGCTGATCAGGAGCCCCTTCGTGTCGTGCGGCGTGGAAGGCACGACGACCTTGAGGCCGGGCGTATGGCAGAAGTACGCCTCGCTCGACTGGCTGTGGTAGTGGCCCCCTTTGATCCCGCCTCCATATGGCGTGCGAATCGTCATCGGAACCTCGTACTGCCCGCCGGACCGATACCGCATCTTCGCGGCCTCGCTCACGATCTGGTCGAACCCGGAGTAAATGAAATCCATGAACTGGATCTCAGGGACGGGGCGGAGCCCGTACAGGGCCATCCCGATCGCGGTGCCAATGATCCCGCCCTCGCTGAGGGGCGTGTCGAACACACGGTCCGGGAACTCGTCGATCAGACCCTCCGTGCACCGGAACACGCCGCCGTTCCGGCCGATGTCCTCTCCCAGAAGGATGACTCTATCGTCGCGGCGCATCTCCTCGCGCAGCGCGTTGTTCACCGCTTGGACGATGTTCATCGCGGGCATCAGGTTCCGCTCCGCATCCAATCCGCGTACGGGTCCTCTGAATCGGGCTTCGCGTTCACGATCCGGTCGAACCTCGGGTCCTCCAGCAGCGGCGCAAACTCGGGCTGGGATTTAGCCTCTTCCCGCAGCTCCGGCCGCTCCGCGGACGCCCTCGCGAGGTTCTCGAGGGCCGTGCCCGTGTCCCCGCGTCGCGCGGCGAAGCACGCAAGGTGGTACCACGCCATCGCTCGCGACGGATCGAGCTCGACGACGCGGCGGTAGGCCTCCTCCGCCTCCTCGAGGCGTCCCCCGTTCTGGAGGTCGAGCGCGAACGTCATCCACGCCTGCGCGCTGTCCGGGTGCGCGTCGATCGCGCGACGGTCGTACTCCGCGGCCTGTTCGTATTCGCCTTGGAGCGAGCAGCATCCGGACGCGAGGGAGAGCGCGTCGAGGTTCTCGGGGTCCCGCGCGAGGATCTGGTTCGCGATCGCGAGCGCGGCGCCGTAGTCGCCGTCGCGGAAGTACGCGCGCGCCTTCTCGAACGTGCGGTCCGAAGGGGCGGGTTTCCGTGGCGGGGCGGCTTTCGCAGCGTTCGTTTTCGGCACGTCATCGCCTCCGGAAGGAACGCAGGTCCTCCAGCTGCTCTTCTAGGTGCGGCGGCATGTCGAAGTACACGTCCGTGAAGAGCGTCTCAATTGGCGGTGGCGGGTGGGTCTCCCCCTCGCGCACGGCGTCCGTGATCGCGTCGCCCATCTCCTTCTCGAGGTTCGCCTCCGCCTCGTCGTTCCAGATGCCCCGACGCTCGAGGTATCGGCGGTACAGGGGAAGCGGGTCGCGCTGTCGCCAGCGCTCGACCTCCCTCTCGTCTCGGTACCGGGAGGGATCGTCCGAGGAGGAGTGCGGGCCGAGGCGGTACGATAGGCATTCGATCAGGGTCGGACCCCCGCCATCGCGGGCCCGGTCCACCGCTGTCCGTGCGGCCCCATATACAGCCAGGGCGTCCATCCCGTCGACGCGGACCCCAGGGAACCCGTAGGCGACCGCCTTCTGCGCGATCGTCTCCGCCAAGGTCTGCTTCGCGACGGGAACGGAGATCGCCCACTGGTTGTTGTTGCACACGAACACGGTCGGCGTCTTGAACACGCCCGCGAAGTTCATCCCGACGTGGAAGTCTGCCGTCGATGTGCCGCCGTCGCCGAAGTACGTGAGCGTAACGATGTTGTCGCCGCGGATCCTCGACGCCCACGCGGTCCCAACCGCCAAGGGGATCTGCGTGCCGACGCAGCTCGAGATCGACATGAACTTCCCCTTGCGATATACGTAGTGGCAGGGCATCTGCCGGCCCCGGACCGCGTCCGCCGCGTTCCCCATGAATTGGTTCACGAGCTCGACGAGCGGCATGCCACGGGCGAGCGCGGCGCCGGGCTCCCGGTACTGCGGGAAGATCCAGTCGTTCTCCGAGAGGGCGAGCGCAGGCGCGACGATCGTCGCCTCCTGGCCCACAGATGGTCCGTAGAATCCGATCCGACCCTGGCGTTGGAGCGCGAGCATGCGCGTGTCCAGGATCCGCTCCATCATCATGAGGCGGTACAGCCTCACGGCCTCCGAATCGGAGAGCTTCGGGTCCGTCTCGGGGTCCGCGGAGCCGTCGTCCCGGATCACTCGGAGCAAATCGCCCACGCGTCACTTGCCCCCTGGGAGCATCCGCACCCGCGATCGCGAGCGCGGCAAGTCGAAAGAATCGTGAGTATCGCTTTAAGGATTGCGTCCTCTGGGAGGGTGAGACGAAAAACGGGGAGGCGCCGCCGCGCTGGCGCGCGCGGCGATCGTAAACGAAAGGATCGTTTACGCCTTCCTCAGGAAGGGCAGACCCGTGCGCTTGTTCACGCCGACCTTGCGGTTTTTCGGCATCTCGTCCATCGGCTTTCCGCTCTTCGGCTTTCTCTTGCTGAAGAAGTAGATCGTCACTTTCGGTCCACGCTTCAGCTTCACATCACGCGAATACAGCGTCCATCCCTGGTACTGGTAGGGCATTTTCCACCCGCTCCCCGTATTGTTTCCATGATTTAACCCTTAGCGCTCCCGTTCCTCCTCGAGATGAGGCGCACTTTGCGTCCTCGGCAAGCTCTATGTGCGTATCTCTGAATGCCCCAGCGTGTCAAATCAACGGGCCGGATACGCGGCGATCCTCCTCGGTGCGTTTCTCTTCGGAATGTGGGCGACCGCTGGGAAGTTCGTGCTCCGAGATGTCCCGCCGCTCACTGTGGCGTGGTTCGTGCAGGCCGTCTCTGCGGTTACGTTCGCGCCGTTCCTATGGAGGCTCCGCCTTTCGTCACGGGAGTGGAGGCTCACTCTCATCTCCGCAACGTTCGGCGGGCTTCTCGCGCCGTCCCTTTACTTCACCGGACTGAACCTCACGACGCCGGTGAATGCCACGCTCATTTCGAACACGGAGGGCCTCTTCACGGTCGTCCTCGCGTTCGTCGTCCTCCGGGAGCGGCTCAGACGGGGCGGGTACGTCGCAAGCGCCGCGATCCTTGGCGGTGCCCTTCTTGTAACGCTGAACCTCGAGCAGGTCGACGCCGACTTCGGGTCGGCGATCCTGGGGAACATCCTCCTGGTCTTGGCGGCGATGTGCTGGGGTGTGGACAATACTGTGAGTCGTATCGTGACGATGCGGCACGACATCCCATCGTTCGTGTGCGTGAAGCTCTCCTTCGGCGCGCTTTTTCTGAGCGCCCTTCTCCTCGGGAGCGGCGGGAGTCCGATTATCGCATCGCAGCACCTCCCGCTTCTGCTGGTCCTCGCCCTCACCGGCGCTGCGGCGTTCACGTACCTCTTCTACTTCGCGATGCGCCGCATTGGTGCGCTCCGGGTCGGGGCGATCCTCGCGACGTCCGCCGCGTTCGGTGTCGCAATCGCGGTCGCTTTTGGCTTCCCGCTCACGCCGATCCAGGCTCTCGGGGGTGCGATCATGGCGATCGGCGTCGTCGTGATGTATCGCGAGCCGGTCGCGCGTTCCGAAGGGTTAAGTGCCGACCGCTGAATCGTCAAGCGTCATGGCCACGACATCAGGGACTCCGTTCGCCTCCATCGATGTTCTCGTGCGGCAGCTCGCGGCGAGGTCGAAGCGCCTCGAGAAGCGGCGGCTGATCGCGGAATTCCTCCATAGCCTGAACCGCGATGAGGTGAGCTCCGCCGTCCTCCTGATCGTCGGCCGGATCTTCCCCGAGGCGGACTCCAAAGCCCTGAAAGTCGGATGGGCGACCCTCCAGAAAGCGCTCGGTGCGACGCGCCAAGCGAGGCTCGATGCACGCCCTCTCACGATTCTTGACGTCCGTCGCGCCTTCGAAGAAATCGCCGCCGCGAGCGGGCCGGATTCCGTGCGCGTACGGCAGCGGCTCTTGCAGAGCCTTCTCGGTCAGGCGACGCGCGAGGAACAGGAGATCCTCCTGAAGAACATCTTCGGCGAGATGCGGATTGGCGTGAACGAAGGCGTGATGCTCGAAGCGATCGCGGACGCCGCGAAGGTCGATGTGGAGACTGTGCGGACCGCGCACATGTTCCTCGGAGACTTGGGCAAGGTTGCCGAGGTCGCGCTCTTCAACGGTGCGGAGGGACTCGCGTCCTTCGAGCTCCGTCTCCTGTCTCCCGTGAAGCCGATGATGGCGGAGATAGCGGAGGACCTCGACGATGTCCTCGAGGAGCATGGCGGCACCACTGCGGCCGAGTACAAGTTCGACGGCGCCCGCATCCAAATCCACCGCGACGGAGACCGAGTGAAGGTGTTCAGCCGCCGCCTCTCCGACGTGACGAAGAGCCTCCCGGAGGTCGTCGAGATCGCGCGGTCCCTCCGGGCATCATCGTGCGTCCTCGAAGGCGAAGTCGTCGCGATCGACGAACGGGGTCGCCCGCGCCCCTTCCAGGAGCTCATGCGCCGCTTCCGTCGCGTCCACGACATCGACGCGCTTCGGCGGGAGATCCCTCTTCGGCTGCACCTCTTCGATCTCCTTCACGTCGATGGCCGCACGCTCATCAACGCGCCCTACCGGGAGCGATGGGCCGCCCTCGAGCGGCTCGCGCCTGCCGAGGTCCTCGCGGAGCGGATCGTAACGTCGAGCCGTGCGGAGATTGAGGCTTTCCTGAAGGAAGCGATCGAAGCCGGCCACGAGGGGCTCATGGCAAAGCAACTCGACTCGACGTACACGGTCGGGAAGCGGGGGAAGAAGTGGTTCAAGATCAAGCGGGCGGACACGCTCGACTGCGCGATTATCGCGGCGGAGTGGGGCCATGGCCGCCGGGAGGGTTGGCTCTCGAACTACTGGCTCGCGGTACGAGACGAGGCGGCGGGCGCATTCCAGATGATCGGGAAGACGTTCAAGGGACTCACGGACAAGGAGTTCGATCGGATGACGCAGCGACTCCTCGAGCTGAAGGAGCGGGAGGAGCCATGGGTCGTCCACGTCCGGCCCGAGGTCGTCGTTGAGGTCGCGTACAACGAGGTCCAGCGGAGCCCGCACTATCCCTCCGGGTTCGCCCTTCGCTTCGCGCGGGTCACGAGAATCCGCGACGACAAGGGACCGAACGACGTCAACACATACGAGCGGCTGAAACAGCTCTACGCGAAGCAGTTCGAGCGGAAGGGAGCGGCGTTCGAAGCTATCTAGGCTTTCGATGACGCGAGTCCGGAGTAGCTCGAGTACGCCGTCAGGAAGATGCCCGCCAGCGCCAGGAATCCTCCGAGCGCGACGAGCGTCGTGGGCGTTTCCGCGAGAAGGAGCCATGCGAGGAGTGACGATCCGATCGGTTCGCCCACGAGGCTGAGGGACACGACGGGTGCGGTTACGAAGCGGAGGGACCAGTTATACAGGGTATGGCCGCCAATCTGCGGGATTGCCGCCATCGCGAGGAACAGGACGAGCTCTCGACGGAGATCGCCGGTCGGGAGGAGGGCTCCCGCGGCGGCCGCGAGGACGAACAGCGTGATCGCGGCGGTCGAGTAGACGACGAGCGCGTAGACGGGAAGCGAGACGCGCTGCCGGAGTCGTCGACCCGCGAGGAAGTAAATTCCCGCCATGATGCCCCCGAGGAACGCGAACACGTCGCCGACGACTGTCGTGCTCGAGATGGCCGCGTCCGCGACGGCAATCGCGGTCACGCCCGTGAATCCGAGGCCGATTCCGACGGCGGTCGGTGCGCTCACCCGTTCCCCCATCGCGAAATGCGAGACAATGGCGACGAACACAGGATGGGACGTGACGAGGACGACGGAGCTTGCGACGGTGACGCCCTCCGTCTTCAGTGATGTGATCCAGAACGCGAAGTGGGCCGCGAGTGCGACGCCAATCCCCGCCATGAGGGCGAGATCCCGCTTCCGGACTTGCTGCAACGGCGTCGAGCGGTCCCCCGCCGCGAACGGGATCAGGATGAGGGACGCGAACGTGAGCCGGTAGAGCGCGATCGTGATTGCATCCGACGTCGACCACCGGATGAAAATCGAGGAGAACGAGACGGCGACGATCGCCACCGCGATGGCCGCGTACGGCCCCCGTGCCATCTAGGTGGCGATGCGGCGTCCCGCTTATGTAGGTTCGCGGGTCGCGGCGCTCCGTCCGTGGGTCCTGTGGCTACCTTCAAATAACGTGTCACGTTCCTGAGCCAGGGAGGGGCCCGAGATGGATGTGAATCAGGTCCGGAAGGTCGCGGTCATCGGCGCGGGGGCGATGGGCGCGGGGATCGCGCAGGTGTGCTCCCAGGCGGGCTACCAGGTCGCGATGCGGGACATCGAGCAACGGTTCGTCGATGGCGGGTTCCGCCGGATCCGAGAGCCGCTGATGAAGCGCGTCGACAAGGGGAAGATGACAGAGGAGGACGTCGACCGGATCCTTGCGAACATCAAGGGCACCGTGGACCTCAGGGAGGCTGTAGCCGGCGCGCAGGTCGTCATCGAGGCGATCATCGAGAAGATGGATCCGAAGAAGGCCCTCTTCGCGGAGCTTGACGAACTCTGCCCGGCCGACGTGATCTTCGCGTCGAACACGTCGTCCCTCAGCATCACGGAGATGGCGAATTCGACGAGGCGGCCGGACCGGTTCGTCGGGATGCACTTCTTCAACCCCGCGCCCGTGATGAGGCTCATCGAATTGATCCGGGGCTCCGAGACGAGCGACGCATCGGTCGCGTTCGCGAGGGCGTTCGCGATAAAGCTCGGGAAGGAGCCCGTCGACGTGATGGAGGCCCCCGGGTTCGTCGTGAACCGCCTTCTCGTCCCGATGATGAACGAGGCGTTCAACCTCCTCATGGAGGGCGTCGCGAGCCCGGAAGACATCGACAAGGCGATGAAGCTCGGCACGAACATGCCGATGGGTCCATTCGAACTTGCGGACTATACGGGCCTCGACGTCGGCCTCGACGTGATGGAGGTCCTGTACCGGGAGACGGGGGACCCGAAGTTCCGACCCTCGCCCCTCCTGCGGAAGTACGTCCGAGCGGGCCGGCTCGGCCGGAAGTCCGGGCGGGGCGTATACGATTACACGGGCGAGAAGTGAGCCCATGGCGGGATTCGTGAAGGTCGACGTCGCGGGGCGGATCGCCCTCGTCACGATTGACCGCCCGCCGGTGAATGCGCTGAACTCGGAGGTCCTCGATGAGCTCACGCAGACATTCACGTCGATCGCGCGCCGGAAGGATGTCGGCGTCGTGATCCTCACGGGCGGCGGGGAGAAGGCGTTCGTCGCGGGCGCGGACATCGCAGAGATGGTTGGGAAATCGGGCGTCGAGATGCGGGACTTCTCGCAGAAGGGCCGCCGGGTCGGCGAGGTCATGGCGAAAGCGCCGCAGCCGATTATCGCCGCGATCAACGGCTATGCTCTGGGCGGGGGCTGCGAACTCGCACTCGCGTGCGACATCCGGCTCGCATCGAACCGCGCGAAGATCGGCCAGCCGGAGGTAAACCTCGCGATCCTTCCCGGATTTGGCGGGACGCAGCGTATGGCGCGCCTCGTCGGCGCGGGCTGGGCCTCGGAGCTCGTCTTCACCGGCGATGCCATTGACGCCGCGACCGCGGAGCGAATCGGCCTCGTGAACCACGTCGTCGCTCACGAACGGCTCCTCGAGGAGGCAAAGGCGATGGCCCGCAAGATTCTCGAGAAGGGTCCCCGCGCGATCGCGCTTGCGAAGGCTGCGATCCATCAAGCCCTCGAGACGTCCTTGAGCGCCGGCCTCTCGTTCGAAACGGAGGCGTTCGGGCTCGCCGGTGCGACGGAGGACAAAGTCGAAGGGATGCGCGCGTTCTTGGAGAAGCGAAAACCCGCCTTCAAGGGCGAGTGACTACTCGTACGACTCGGCCTCTTCCTGCAGGTCGATTACGACCTGCTCGAGGACCTCCTCGAAAGAGTTGCTGGTGTACTCCCGCACCCCGCCGATCTCGCTCTGGATCCGCGCGATGTAGCGGTTCGAGCTCTTTATGAACTCGACATTGACCAGCGACTCTTCCATGGAATGCCCTCCGCGTTCGTCACGCGTGCTACAACTTGAAAAAAGCGTAAAGGGGTTCTCTATATAAGCGTTGCCGACCGGGTTCGCGACGATTGCACTAATGGCGTTGGTTTCGCGGCCCGCCGGTCCCGCGGAGGTCGGACGGTGGGTCCGTCCTCCGACGGAACGACGGTGTCGAACGGATAGCCGCTCTTCGCCCTCCCCCGCGCAACGTTGAAATAGAAGCCGCTCATCGGACGCGTTCGCCACGAACTCATGTGGAGTGAACGAATTGGGAAACATCCGGCCGACCTACATCAAGCGCGTCGCGATTGAACTGGTCAAGTTGTACCCGAACGAGTTCACGGACGACTTCGAGCACAACAAGCGGAAGGTCGACGAGCTCACGGACGTACAATACCAGCGGATGCGGAACAAGATCGCCGGCTACGTGACTCGCTACCGCCAACTCTTACGGGCGTCCTGATCCCCGCAAGTCTCCGTGCTTCTCGGGAGGGTGGCTCCGCACAGCACCGTGGCACGAAGCGGACCATGACGTTTGCGATTGAAGCGAAGGACCTCGTACGGGTCTTCAAGCCACCGCGGAAGCTCATCAAGAGGAAGCGAAGCTCGACCGGCGAGAACGAGTGGAAGGAGGGCCCGGTGACCGCCCTGGACCATGTCTCCATCCAGATCGCAGAGGGCGAGCTGTTCGGCCTCCTCGGGCCGAACGGGGCGGGGAAGACGACCTTGATCAAGATTCTCTGCACGCTCCTCCTCCCGACGACCGGCCAAGCCTGGGTGGCGGGCCACGAGGTGACGAGGGACGTGTTCCCGATTCGCGAGAAGATCAACATGGTGAGCGGCGGGGAGACGAGCGGCTACGGGCTCCTGACGACCCGCGAGAACGTCTGGATGTTCTCCCAGTTCTACGGGGTCCCGAGCAAGGTCGCGAAGGAACGAATCGACGAGCTCCTCCACACGTTCGGCTTGTGGGAAAAGCGGGACGCGAAAGTCCGCACGCTGTCGAGCGGCCAGCGGCAAAAGATGAACATGATCCGTGGGTTCGTGACGGACCCGGAGATCTTGTTCCTCGACGAGCCCACGCTCGGTCTCGACGTGAACGCGAGCCGGGTGACCCGGGACTACGTGATGCAGTGGGTTCGGAAAAGAACCGGGAAGACCGTCCTCCTCACGACGCATTACATGATGGAGGCGGACGAGATGTGCGATCGGATTGCCGTCATCGACCACGGCAAGATCCTCGCCTGTGACTCGCCCGAGAACCTGAAGCGACGGATTCGGAAGGACACAACGTTCCGACTTGAGGTCGACGCGCTGAAGTCGACGTCGATCTTCGGCGGGATCGTGGGCATCAAGAACTTCTCGGCAAAGAACGACATCGGGAAGAACACGACAAACCTGACTTTCATCCTGGAGGATGAGGCCGCAGTGGCGGACATTCTGTCGACGATCCAGGGCCAAGGCTCGAAGGTCCACTACCTCCAGAAGTCGGAACCAACGCTTGAGGACGTGTTCATTAGCATGGTCGGGAGGGGCCTCGAATGAGCGTCGGGACGCCTGCCGTACCTTCGGGATTGTCGCACCGTCTGCGACTGAATCTCAAGGCGGTCGTCGGGCGCGCCTACCCGCGGGTGATTGGCGCGAACCGCGAGCCCTCGTGGGTCTTTTTCGAGGCAGTCCTCCCTCTCCTCGGCATCGCCGCGTACGTCTTCATCTACCAGGCGCTCGCGAATCGCGTCCTCTTGGACCCGGCGCTCACGGAGGCGCAGAGAGCCGCGACGATTGCGGGGACGAATGCCCTAATCGGTGGGGTCGTGCTCGGGGGCACGATGACCGCGTTCTGGCTCAATGTTCTCTGGTCGATGGCCTCCCAGCTCTACTGGGAAAAGGAGATCGGGAACCTCCAGCTGTACATGATGGCGCCGATGTCTCGCATGGCCCTCCTCGGAGGGATGGCAGTCGGAGGGATGTTCATGACGTCCGTCCGCGCGATGACGACGCTCGTCGTTGGCGTGGTGGTGTTCTCCGTCATCTTGCAGGTCACGAACCCGTTCCTCGTCCTTGCTGTCTTCTTCGTGACCCTCATCGCCCTGTACGGAATGGGGATGGCGCTCGCCTCGCTCTATCTCCTCTGGGGTCGAGAGGCGTGGCATCTGTCCGCGCTCCTCGAGGAGCCGATCTACTTCGCGAGCGGCTTCAACTTCCCGGCGGGCGGGTTCGCTCGAATGGGAGGTTGGGGTCGGGCGGTGCTCACATTTGCGACGTTCATTCCTGCGACGGTCGGGCTCGATGCGATGCGCCAGATGATCTTTCCAGGCGCCTTTTCTCTCCCCATTGACGCATTTGGCGTGAAGTTCACCCCCGAAATCGAGCTCGGGATTCTTCTCGTCCTAGCGGTGGTGTTCCTGCTACTCGCGCGGTACGCCCTCGCGTACCTCGAAACGCTGGCGCGGCGGGAAGGGAGGTTAACCTCACGGCATCAGTAGGGGCGCTCTCGTCGACCGCTAGGATTCACTGGCGGACCTTCAAGGTGGCTGCCTGGCTCGGCTGGCAGATGGACTCGAACTGGACCGAGCCTTGGCTCTTCGCAGTGTACAGCGTCGTTAAGCCAGTGGCGGGAGCGTTCATTCTGGTCCTGATGTATCTCGTGTTTGCCGTCGTCAGTGGGTTGCAAGATCCCGACATGTTCGCTTTCATCTTCGTCGGAAACGCCTTCTTCATCTTCGTAGGGAGCGCTGTAATAGGGACGTTCGAAGTGGTCCAGTCGGACCGGGAATGGTATCAGACGATCCGCTACGTCTACGTCTCGCCGATTTCGTATTACACATATATCGTGGGTCGTGCGTCGACGAAGGTCGCGGTCGCCGCTCTCGCGGTCCTCATCACGATTGCGTTCGGTGTCTTCGCCTTGGGTGTTCGTGTCGAGTTCACGTCCTCGGAGTTCCCGTTGTTCCTCGCATCGTTGCTGCTCGGTTTGTTCTGCCTCATCTCGATCGGCATTTGCCTGGCGGGTGTTTCCTTCATGATCGCGAGGCACACCCAAGGCCTCGCCCAAGGGATCCCTGGCATTTTCTACGTATTCTGCGGAGTCCTGGTCCCGTTGACCGTCCTCCCGCCATGGGCATGGGGAATTAGCCGCGCGATACCGCTCACGTACTGGTTTGACTTGATCCACCGGGTTCTGCTGCCAGCGAATGACATTTCGACGGGACTCCTGGACTTCTCGGATTTGGGAATCCTCGTGCTGCTGCTCGCGTCGGGCCTGACCTTCTTCCTCCTGTCGCTCGGAGTTTTCAAGCTCGGAGAATATCTTGCGCGGAAGGCCGGCAAGATCGACATGACGACGAGCTACTGACGCTCCGCCCGTCGGGCCGCTTGCTCGCGGACATAGGCGAAGCGGCGGATGTCTCCGCAGAGCGCGCACGTCGACGTGATTTTCCCGCGGGAGACCCGCACGCGGCAGTTCACGCCGGGTACGAGAAAGGCATGGCACTTCCGGCAGTACCGCCGCTTGAACTCCCGCGGGACCCGGACGTTGTACCGCATGCCGATTTTCGCTGCAAGGGACGCGTACCGGTTCGCTCGCGACCCGTTCCCGCGAAGTGCCTCCTTCTCCGCGAGCCGGAACAGAATCTCGATCCGCTCGAGGGCAATCCGTCGCTCCGAGCCCCGCCTCCGGCGCCGCGCCATCGGGCGTCGGAACGGGCGGGGCCCGCTTAAATGATTCCGGCACGACCGTGGAGGTGGACCCGAAGGAAGGACTTCGCCCGCACTGATCCCATCCCGGGACGGTCCAAACCTTTTTCCAGAACCGGGCCTTGCGACGGGCTGGGGAAAGCTGTGGTGCAGAACCGGGTGACCGCAATCTATCGTCACCTCGACCGCTTGCCGGACGTCATCGTGTTCTCGAACGCCACGGAGCCGCACATTGACATGTCGTTCTTCTACGCGACGGGCCTCACGGACGGTCTGTTCGAGGGTTGCACGGCGTGGCTCTTCCCGGACGGACGGTGCGAGATCATCACGTCAGCCCTCGAGGAGGAGGCCGCGAAGAAGGGCGGGCTTCCCCTTAGCGTGTATCGAACTCGAGACGAGCGCCTCGCGGAGATGAAGCGCCTGGTCAAGGGCGGGCGGACGATCGGAATCAACGGCTCCGAGATAACACACCGGGCGTTTCTCGAGCTGAGGAGCCTCGCGCCGACAGCGAAGTTCGTCGACGTCGCGGACGCCGTGATGAAAGCCCGGCTCGTGAAGGACGCGGCGGAGGTCGAGAAGATCCGCCGCGCATGCGATATCGCGTCGCGGTCGCTTGAGCAGATCCTCCCGTTCATCGAGATCGGGCGCACCGAGGGCGAGATCGCGGCGGAGCTCGTCTACACGATGCAGAAGAACGGTGCTATGGGCGCCTCGTTCCGGACGATCGTCGGGTCCGGCCCGAATTCCGCGGAGCCCCACTATACGGCGGGAGCCCGGAAGCTCGAGCGCGGGGACTTTGTCGTGATCGACTACGGGGCGCTGTACGGCATGTACCACTCCGACATCACGAGGACCGTCGTCGTCGGCGCGGTGACGGCGAAGCACCGGGAGATGTACGAGACCGTCCGGCGGGCGCAGGACGCCGCGATGGCGAAAATGCGGGTCGGCGTGAAGGGGAAGTCCGTCGACGCTGCCGCCCGGGCCCTCATCGACTCGACGAAGTACAAGGGGCGGTTCATCCACGGCGTCGGCCACAGCCTTGGCCTCGCGGTGCACGACGGGGCGGGCCTGAACTCTGTGAGCACGATCGTCCTGAAGGCAGGGATGGTGTTCACGAACGAGCCCGGCGTGTACGTCCCCGACTTCGGCGGGGTGCGCATCGAGGACGACGTTCTGATCACGAGGTCCGAACCCGAGGTCCTCTCGACCGCTCCGCGCGAGCTGATTGTCGTCGGCTAGGCCCGCCGTGTCACCGGCGACGGAACTCGCTCTCGAGGAGGGACATCCGGACGAGGTTCACGAAGCGTTTCCCCTTGAGGAGCTCGTCCCGCCGCACCCCCTCGTGGACGAACCCACACTTCTCGTAGGACCGGAGGGCGCGCGTATTGTACTCGAGCACGTCGAGTGAGACCTTGTGGAGCCGGAGGCGGTCGAACGCGTACCGGAGGATCGTCCGCATCGCGTCCGTGCCGTATCCCTTTGACCAGTAGTTCCGCTCCCCGATTACGATCCCGACGTCCGCCTTGCGGTTCATCCGATCGATCCGATGGAGCCCTACGTTCCCGACATGAACGTCGTCGACGTGGAGCGCGTAGATCTCCTCGTCTATCTTTTGGCGGTACTCGTTGAACCACCTCTCCTCCTCGTCCATTGTGAGGGGTCCCTCGCGGCCCAGGAAGTACGTGACGTCGGAGTCGTTGAACCACTTCACACAGCGGGCGAGGTGCTCGCGCTCGAGGGGCCGGAGGATGATATGCTCACCGCGGAGCGGTTCCCGCTGCATGGCGGGACGCGAACCCCGGGCGCCATATAGACCTACTCCCGCGCGCCGCCACGGTTTTCAGATTTTGGAATTGGACCGCGGTTATTATGTGGAGCGTCGATGAACTTCCCAACCCCATGGAAATGGCGATCGCCGGTGCGAGTGAGGCAGACGCCGGCCCCGACATCCTCCTCCTCTTGCTCCTCGTTGTGATCCTCGCGATTGTCGTCCTCTCGTTCCCCATTTTCCGCTGGCGAAAGAAGGCTCGGATTGCGGGCCGGCGGCGAAGAACCGGACAGCCCGCCTTGGAGCCCGGGACCGTATACGTGATTTCCAACGAAGGACCGGACCGCGCGTTCCAGATTTTCGCGGACGAAGTAGGCCGCGGTGCGAAGGGCCTCGTCCTCACGCGCCTGTATCCCGAGGACGTCCGTCGCCGGTATCGTCTCGATTCGGCGACGATCCTCTGGCTCAGCCGGAGCTTCGGCGAGGCTGCCGTGAATCCCACGAACCTCGAGGCCCTCGCGCACGAAATCGAGCGGTTCGTCAGTGGGAAGGAGGACAGCATCGTCCTCCTTGACGGGCTCGATTACCTTCTCATCCAAACAGACCGCGGTCAGGTCATCCGGTTCGTTCAGAAACTCGTGAAAGTCGGGGCCGACCACAAGGCACGCCTGCTCCTCCCGCTTGACCCTCGCGTCTTCGCGGACACGGACCGGTCCCTGATCCTTCGCGACGTGCACACCCTATGAACGGTTCCGCCTCGGGCGGTTACGCGCCGTGATGTCGCTTCCGTTCCGTGACCCGCCGCTCCTTCTCCTTCAGGATCTGCTTCTCGAGGATGTCCATCAGACCCTGCATCGCCTTGTGGAGGTCCCAATCGAAGTGGGTCAGGTAGTACATCTTGTGCGAGGTCGCGAAGCGGGCCCGGAGGGAGGACTTGAAACGGTCCCCTTCCGCCTTGTACGTCTGGACGTGGATTGTGAGGGTCCGCGGCGTGACGATATGGGCGATCTTCATCATCGCCTTCCGGATGACGCCGTAGAGGCTGTCGTAGACTTCGGGTCGTTCCTCGAGCCCGCTGATCTGGACGAGGAGCTCTTCCCGCTCTTTGAGACCCGCGACGAGCTCGACAAGGTCGAGCTTCGTAACGATTCCCGCCGGCTGGTCCTTCTCCGCGACGACGAGGCTCGAGATGTCGTGCTTGAGCATCAGGTCCGCGACGTGGTCCACGGTCGCCCCGGGGCCGACGGTCACCACGGGGTACCGCATGAGCCCCTTTACCTCGAGGGCGAGACGCTCCCTCTCCCCCGCCGCCTCCCCGGACCGCGCCTTCGTCTTCGGCCGCGCGAACAGAGCCGCGACATCCTTGTGGCCAACGACGCCGACGAGCCTCCCGTTCGCATCCGTGACGGGCACTGTCCGCTCCCCGAGGCTCTGCATGAGCCGGATCGCGACCTCCACGGAATCGTTCTCGCGGACGGTTTGCGGGTGCGGAGTCGACACGGTCGAAACGACGACGTCCGAGAACTCGTCCAGATCCGCAATCGCGCGGACGAGGTCCGTCTGGCTCACGATCCCAACGAGCCGCCGTTTCTCCATCACCGGGAGCCCGCGGAAGCCGCCTGTCAGCAACCGCTCCGCAACGGTCGGGAGGTCCTCCTCCGGCGACACCTGCGGGCAGCTCTGGGCGACCGTGATTGCGTTCGTGGTCGGCGGGATCGCTTTTCGGCGCATGACCCCCGCCATCGTGACGATTCCCACGACCTCCTTCCCGCGGACGACCGGGACCTCGTGGATGTCATACTGCTTCATCTTGCCGAGAACGTCGCCCAAGGCGTCGTCCGGCGCCGCCGTCACCGGATTGCGAGACATCACGTCCCGGACCCGGAGATCCATGAGCTTGGAGCGTCGCATGGGGGAGCACCCGGTTCGTGGGGGACCGTGTGCAAGGTCCCAATCCTATTTGAACGTTGTTTGCGGTCATCTTGACCGGCGATGATCGCACGGGCTCGGGTCATCTTTCGCGGACTCGTCCAGGGCGTGTACTTCCGGGCCCACTGCCAGCAGAAGGCGACGGAGCTCGGCCTCCGCGGATACGTGCGGAACCTTCGGGACGGAACCGTCGAGGCCGTCTTCGAGGGCGAGCGGCACGTGATTGAGGACGCGATCGAGTGGAATGCGTCCCACCAGCCGCAGGCCCGTGTGGAGCATGCGGACGTGAGATGGGAGACGCCCACTGAGGAGTTCAAGGAGTTCGGAGTCCGGCACTGACCGTGGGACGGACTACCTGAGGTTGATGCCGTACGTCCGTTCGGGAATCTCCCCGTGGATCTGAGCTACGAGGTCCTCCGTGAGCACGCCGCGCTCGAGAAGCGCCCGGGTCTTCCGGGGAACCGTCGCGGGACCGAGGACCGCGCCCGGGCGTCGCGGGTCATCGATGTAGTCCGTCTCGAGGAGAAAGAAACCGCCCGCCCGGACGGCGCGCTCGATCAGGTCCTCCTTCGCGAGGACGCTGGGGACGATCCCGTCGTACGCGTCATGGGCGTCGAGCACCGTAGAGTGGTGCTTCACGACCTTCTCCCGGCGAAGGCCCGCCCGGTCCGCCATCGCGGCGAACTCGCGAAACGTGTCTGCGCTCGGGTCCTCAGTGTGGAGGACGACCGGGCAGCCGAGGTCGCGCGCGGTCTCCATCGCGTACGTGAGGATTGTGTTCGAGGCGCGCCAGACCTCCTCATCAACGGGAAAGTGGGGTCGGCCGACCTCCCCGAGGGCGACCGCCATGCCGTCCGCGACATGGCGGGCGGCGATCTCTATCCCACCGCGAAGGACCTCGGTGGCGGCGGCGAGGCCGGTCGACGCTTGGAGCGGGAGGAGGTCGATCGGATAGGGACCGAGGGCGACGAACACCTGGAGCCGCGTCTCCCGCCGGACCGCGTCCGCGAGGGAGAGCGTCCGGTCAAATGCCTGAGCGTAATCGTCCGGGGTGCGGATTGGGATGTCGTCGTACGGCGAGTGGGTCAGCATCAGGGCGGTCCCGCCCGCCTTCTCGAACTGCGACGCGGCCGCGACTCCCAGCCCGGACGGCCGCAGGTGAAAATGGTTGTCGAAGATCGCCATCGATCCCGGGAAGCGGACGCCGGTCAGCGCAGGAGGCCCGCGGCTCTAAGCTCCAACGTGATTTTCTCGACCGCCTGCTCAACGTCCTGAGGCTTCCGGGCCCCGGTACACACGAGCTTCCCGCTGCCAAACAGGAGGACGACGACCTTCGGCTCGTCGATCCGATACACGAGTCCCGGGAACTGCTCAGGCTCGTATTCGACCTTCTCCAGGCCGAGGGAGATCGCGATCGCGTTGAGATTGATTTCCGTCCCGAGGTCGCTCGAAGCGACGATGTTCTGCACCTCGATTACGGGATCCTTCTTGATCGGGATTCCTGCTGCCTCGATTTGCTTCGCGACGGTGTCGATAGCAGTCTTCACGTGATCGAGGCTCTTCGCACCCGTGCACACGACCTTGCCGCTGCGGAACAGGAGGGTCGCGGTCTTCGGCTCCTTGAGCCGGTAGATGAGGCCCGGGAACTGCTCGGGCTCGTACTCCGCGCCGCCGAGGGCGAGCGCGATCGCCTGGAGGTCGAGTTCGCCGCCAAGAGACGTCGACGCGACCACGTTCTCGATCTTGATTTTCGCCATAGACAACGACCCCTAGAGCTGGACGAGGAATGCTCGCTCCGCCCCCGTGGACTTTCCCGATTTAAATACCCATTTAAATACGTATCGCCCCGCCCTGAGGGATTTCAAGGGAGATTCCTACGATGTCGGGGGGCGATACGGCCGCTCGAGCCCATGGACGAGGGCGTACGCGAGGCGGTTCGTGGGGACCTTGAGGCCATGGCGGTCCGCGGCCCGGAGGATCGCACCCGTGATCGCGTCGATCTCCGTCCGCCGGTGGCGTTCGATGTCCTGGAGCATGCTCGCCTTGTTCTCGCGGGTCCTCCGCGCGACCCGGACCGTCAGGTTAATCGCCTCGCGGTTCGAAAGTTCAAACCCCTCCGCGCGGGCGACCGCGGCAGCCTCTGCGCAGAGTTCCGTCATCGCCTCGCGGAGCGGGGGGACGACGACGAGCTGCCCGTTTCGGAGCCCGGTGAGCGCGGCGAGGGGGTTAATCCCCGCGTTCACGATGACCTTCAACCACAAGTCGCGGCGGATGTTCGGCGAAATCGTCGTGTGGATTCCGCTCTCCTCGAACACGTCGCGGACGCGGACGACGTCGTTCTCGTCGACGCCCGAGAATCCGCCGATCACTGTGTCGCCGACTCCCGCATGGCGGACTTCGCCCGGCCGCCCGAGGGTCACGCCGTGGCTCGTGATGCCCGCGACGACCTTCATTGCCGTGCGAGCGAGGACACTCGCGTTTTCGAGTCCGTTCTGCAGCGTGAGCCAAATCGGCTTCGTTCCGAATCGGCGCAATGTGCGAGCCGCAACTTCCGTGTCGTATGCTTTCGTTGAAATGAGGATAAGGTCTGCGCGGCGAATGCGCGCTGCGGCCGTCGCAACCGCGGGATATGCGATCAGAGATGTCTTCCCTCCGATGCGGAGTCCTGACTTGCGAATCGCGCTCGCGTGTTCCTGTCGACAAATGAGTGTGACGTGGTTTCTCCGGGAGAGAATTCCTCCGAAGAAACTGCCCATCGCGCCAGCACCGAAGACGAGAATGTCCACGACCGGTGATAGACCGCGAATTTCTTGAGACTTGCGTCACCATTTGCACGAGTTGATTGCGCGGGTACCTGCAAGTTGCATCCGTGAATTATTATATTTCGCGAAAAATGCGCGCCTCGATATATTTAAGATTCGAAGTCCCATACACTCTCATAGGAGGAGCAACCTTCCGTGTGGGAAATCAAAAAGAAGAAGGGCAAGAAGAAGAAGCGCTAGGGTCTTTTTTTGGGATGAAGCAACGCTTCGACGTGCCCAACCATCTTTGCGCTTTTTCTTCTCTCCTTTTCATATTTTCGCCAGTGAGTGCGCCTGCCCGAGTGGATCTGACATCCTCGTCCTGCACATCGTCTTCGTGAGTTTGACGGCAGTCGCGAGAGAAATCCTGTGTCCCACGGAAACGTAGCGCAGTCGGCGAGAGCGAGAGGTCCGGAGACCAAAGCCGCGGAGTTCCCCATCGACGCGGATCTCCGTAACACCGCCCGGATGTCGTGGCGCAGGTCCGGCGTCGCCTACGAGTAGGTTCTTTGCAACGCCGATCGTGGGGCGGTCCAGCGAGAGGCCGACATAGCATGCGATACCGAAGCGGGCGGGGTGAAGCGTCCCGTGGCCATCGATCATGAGGACGTCGGGCTTCGGGTCGAGCAAGTCGTAGCACCGCTCGATGCCAGGGAATTCCCTGTACGCCAGATATCCTGGAATATAGGGAAACGAAACGGGAACGATTGCGCGGGCGGTCTGCACTACCCCGCCGCGAGACCGTCGCACGACGACGGCCGCGGCGGTCGCTCGGTCCCCCGCGTACGCGAGATCGAATCCTGCGACATATTCGGCGGATTCGAAGTCGTCCGCCTCGCGGACCCGCTTGGCGAGCCGCCGCTGCTCGTCGCGTAGCCTGGCAAGGGGTTGCCCACTCCGAAAGGCCCGGAAGGAGACCGCCTCGGGCTGTGAAACGAAACCGCGCGACACGCGGATTCCCTCGCCGCGAAGCTTCGCACCATTGCTCGGCTTCGGAATCTCTCCCGACGTCCGGACGACGCGATGGGCTCCCGCCATCGGGGTCTCTCGCAGGATGCGGAATACCGCGAGCGCTGCGTCGGGGTCTCCAAGTGCCGATGCGAGATCGTGGAACGTCGTCAAGCGTCCTCGTGGAATCTGGCCAACAAGGTCCGTGAGGTCGCGGATCAGGTCCATCCGCACCCGCAACGCGAAGGGGGGGCAAAGCCTCTGCCCGCAATCCTTTTCCCCGAGGCCCTGTTGGGCCGGGCCGCGATGTCCCTCCTTCTTCGCGACGGCTATCTCGTCACGCAGAACGCCGGCCGCGATGTCCTCCGCGGGGATGTCCTGGTAGTAAACGGCCGAATCGCGGAGGTCGGCGAGGTGCGGGACTCTGCGGACAAGGTCCTCGACTGTTCGAACTGCGCGGTCCTGCCGGGGTTGATCAATACCCACACCCACGTGGCGAACACGCTGCTGCGAGGGGCGGCGGACGACGTCCCGCTGGAGGCGATGCTCGAACGCGCATTCGCGATCGACGCCCAGCTCACCCGGCGGGACGTCCAGATGGCGGCCCTCCTCGGATCCATCGAGATGCTGAAGTCCGGCACGACGTCGTTCCACGACCTCTTCTACTGGGAGGACGAGGTTGCCCGCGCCGCGCGGGAGTCCGGGATTCGCGCCTTCCTCTCGTGGGTCGTCCTCGACGAGGCCTTCACCACGCAACGGGGGAGCCCCGTCGCGAACGCTGAGCAGTTCGTCCGGAAAGCAAAGGGCGACGGCCTTGTGACGCCGTCCGTCGGCCTCCAGGGCGTCTACGTGTGCTCCGAGGAAACGTACGCGCGCGCGAAGGAAGTCGCAGACCGGAACGGCGTGGGGATGCACACGCACCTCAGCGAGACACGGGCCGAGGTGTACAACCACCGCAAGAAAACGGGGTTGCGACCCGTGGAGTGGCTCGAGAAGATTGGATTCCTTTCGGATCGGCTTGTCGCGGCGCACTGCGTCTGGGTCACGCTTAACGAGGTCCGCATCCTCGCCCGCTACGGCGCGAAGGTCGCCCACTGCCCGACTTCAAACATGAAGCTCGCCTCCGGGGGCGTCACGCCTCTTCCGGAGATGTTCGACGCGGGCGTCGTGGCGTCCCTGGGGACGGACAGCCCGATCAGCAACAACGGGATGGATATGTTCCAGGAGATGAAGCTGTGCGCGCTCCTCCACAAGTCCACGAGGTGGGACGCGTCCGTCCTCCCTGCGCAGACCGCTCTCGACCTCGCGACGATTGAGGGCGCGCGGGCCCTGGGCGTCGCGGACCGATTGGGCTCGATCGAGGTCGGAAAAGCGGCGGACCTCGCGGTCGTCGACCTCCGCCGGCCGCATACGACGCCTTTTAATCGAGATAACATCATCCGCCATGTCGTCTACGCATGTCGGGGGAGCGATGTCCGGTCCACGATCGTGGACGGTAAGGTTGTCGTGGACGGCGGGTCCGTGAGAACCGTGGATGAAACGATGGTCATCGATCGCGTCCAGGAGATCGCCCGCGAGCTCTACGGGGTGACGGGATGATCTGCGGGGTCGACGAGGCGGGGAGGGGCCCCGTCATCGGTCCCTTGGTCGTCGCGGGAGTCGCGATCGAATCGGACGCCCTGCTCCGGAAGCTGAACGTGCGGGACTCGAAGAAACTGCCGCCGGAGCGTCGGGAGGCGCTCGCCCCTGAGATCCGGAAGCTCACCCAATGCGAAATCATCGTGGTTCCTGCGGAGAACATCGACACGATGCGGGCGGAGATGAGCCTGAACGTCTTCGAGGCGAGGCTGTTCGCAGGCATCATCGAGAAGCTGCGTCCCGAGATCGCGTACGTCGACTCCGCGGACGTCGACGAATTCGAGTTCCGCCGGACGATCACGAAACTGCTGTCGTTCGACGTCGAGATCGTTTCGAAGCACGGCGCGGACGACCTGTTCCCCGTCGTGTCAGCGGCTTCGATCCTCGCGAAGGTCACCCGCGACGCAGAGATGCGGAAGATCGAGGCGGAGCTCGGCGAGAAGATCGGGAGCGGGTACTCGCACGACCCCGAGACAATCAAGTTCCTCGAGACGTGGATCCGGGAGAAGGGCACGCTCCCCCCGCACGCGCGCGCTTCGTGGGACACCGCGAAGCGCCTCCTGTCCGCGGCAGCCACGCGGAAGCTCGAGGAATTCGGGGGCGGGAAGCCGTGAGGGGCGAGCTCGAGGGCCTCATCGCAAAGTTCAACGAGCGGGTTCGCGAGGACGCAAAGCTCCACGCGGAACTCGAGGGAATCGAACGGACGGTCGTCGTCGATCTCAAAGACGGTACGACGTACCACTTCACGTTGAAGGACGCGCACGTCGAGGGCCTTCTCGACGGGACCGTCAACAACCCAGACATCACGATTATCGCGGATTCGGACACGATCCGAGGCCTCATCGCGCGCGAGATCGGCCCGATGAAGGCGTTTGCGACGGGCCGCTTGAAGGTGAAGGGCGACCTCGAGGACCTCGTGCGGTTTCGAAAATTCTTCTGAGCACGTGTCTCGATAGGTTTATCTTCGCGGGCCAGTTGGCGAGCCCCGTCCCCGATACAAGATAGCGGGGTGGGGTAGCTAGGAGACCCGGGGTCATCAGGCCCTGCGGCCTAAAATCCCGTCGGGCTCATAGCCCAGGATCCCCAGATCCTAGGGTGCGAAACCCGGAGATCGATGGTTCAAATGGGTCGGAGGAACGCCCTCCTCCCCGGAGACTCCATCCCCCGCTATCGGGGCAATTCGTTTCCGTCTTGAGTCTTTGCCTACAATTCTCACAATCATTTGCACGTCCGCGATTCTCAGGCGCAAATCCTTAAACCAAGGGACTCATCGAGTCCTCCTCGGTCGGACCCCATGGACCGTGTATCAACGGGCGTCCCGGGACTCGACGCGATGCTCGGCGGGGGCCTCATCCCCGCCCGGCCGTACGTCATCTCGGGTCCCCCGGGAAGCGGGAAGACGATTCTCGCGATGCATTTCCTCGCGGCGGGCCTCGCCCAGGGCGAGCCCTGCTTGATGGTCACGCTCGACGAGCCTCCGAACGAGGTGAAGGCGAACGTCGGCGCGTTCCGCTGGAACCTGGACAAGCTCAAGATTCTCGATGCGACGCCGGACATCAAGGCCCACAAGCGGACCCGGAGCGTGATCGACGTCGGGACAACGCTCGACCTTCGGGACCTCGAGAGTGTGGGCGAAATCCGCCAGTCGTCACAGGTCCGGGCTCTCGAGGTGTCCGTCCACAGTGTGCAGAAGATGCTCAAGCAGGAGTTCTTCGCCCGGCTCGAGCGAACAAAGGAGCGCTACACCCGGGTCGTCGTCGACTCCCTCACCGCGCTGAAGATGTTCAGCATGCAGGGCGAGGACTCCCGGATCATGATCCAGAGCTTCCTCCGGTTCCTGTCGGAGATCGAGGCGACGTGCGTCCTCGTCTCTGAGCGGCTGAACCCGAAGATCCTCGAGACGGAGTTCTTCCTATGCCGCGGCGAGATCCGCCTCCACAAGTGGCTCGAGGGGAACACAATTCGGCGGGCCATCTCGATTGAGAAGTTCCGAGGGTCCGCGTTCAACGATCTGATCCGGCCCCTCGCGATTACGGACAAGGGTCTCTCCGTCGATACAAATGGGACTATCTCGTTCTCGGGAGTGCACACCCGCCAGATGGGGCAGGCGTACCTGGAGCAGCGAATCATCGACGAGGTCTCAACGATCATCGACGGCGTCCTGAAGGGCATCGAGGACGCGCACCGCTTGAAAATCCCCGTTACGGACGTGGACCGGATGCTCGCCCGAGCGATGCTCCAGCTCCACCGGCGGAACTACGAGAAGGCGCTGAAGGCGGCCCTCAATACGCAAGTGACAATCCAAGAACGCCTGAAAGCCGCGCCGCTCCCGCCACCCCCGCCCGCGACGATTCCGCCCCCGCCCGGGGGGAAGAAATGACCAACGGGAAGATCCGCACGGGAATCGCGGGGCTCGACAAGATGCTCCACGGAGGGCTGCTGCCCCGGCGGCCATACATCGTCTCGGGCCCGCCCGGGAGCGGGAAAACGCTCCTCGCGATGCAGTTCCTGATGGAGGGCGTTCAAGGCGGCGAGCGGTGCCTGTACGTCGCGATCGAGGAACCGCCGAACGAGATCCGCGCGAACCTCCGATCGTTCCGGTGGAACCCCGACGATGTCGAGATCCTCGACGCGAACAGCGACATCCGTCGGTTCGAGCCGACGCCCGTCCTCGAGATCAGCACGGAGGTCGAGCCCCAGCGGCTGCGGGAGACGGACGACCGAATTCGCAAGACCCCGGATTTCGAGAGCCACGAGGTCACGGTTCATTCGCTCCAACAGCTCCTGAAGAACCTCCTCGTAAAACGACGGTACGAAAGGGTCGTGATCGATTCGATGACAGCGCTCCGGTACTTCTGCATGCGGGACTTCGAGGAGACCCTCACGACGCAGAGCTTCATGCGGTTCCTCGCGGAATCCCAAGTGACGTCGCTCCTCACCGTCGAGCTCCCGGAGGAGGGCGAAGTCCCCCCGGAGGCGTTCCTGGCCCGCGGTGAGATCCGGCTCCACAAGCTCCGCGACGAGACGGGGATCAAGCGATTCATTTCGATTGAGAAGTACAAGGGCTCGAGCCACGACGAGATTGTGTACCCTTTCGAGATCCGGGACACGGGGATCGTCGTCCACGCGGACGCTGCACGACCCGCGATTGCGGCATGATGCAGCGTCCGCCAAGAGAGCCGTTTGCGTCGGACAACCGTATGACTATCTTTAAATAGCCCCATTCCCATTGCGGCCGCCGTCAGAATCCATCGGGATGGGATGGTCATGGTCAAATCAATTGTGAGCCAGGCCCTGGCTCGGCACGAGGAGTCGCGCGCGAAGGAAGAAGCCGCCGGGAAGGCAGTATCTCCGAAGGCGGCGGAAGACGAGGAAATTGCGAAGATCGTCGAATCGCTGAACGTCTCAATCAAGATCGTTGGTTGTGGCGGCGGCGGTTCGAATACCGTCAACCGGTGCTCGGAGGCGGGAATCTCCGGCGCCCAGCTTTGCGCCGTTAACACGGACGCGAAGCACCTGCTCGCGATCCACGCGCCGAGGAAGATTCTCATCGGAAAGAGACTCACGAAGGGCCTTGGCGCGGGCGCGCTCCCGGAGGTCGGCGAGCAGGCCGCTCACGAGAGCGAGGAGGAGATCCGCGAGTTCCTCCGCGGCGCGCACGTCGTGTTCGTCACAGCGGGCATGGGCGGCGGCACGGGGTCCGGCTCGGCCCAGTACGTCGCGCGGCTCTCGAAGGAGGAGGGCGCGCTCGTGATGGGCATCGTCACGATGCCATTCCGTGCCGAAGGGAAAATCCGCATGGAGAATGCGGAGGCGGGCCTGGAGAAGCTCCGTAGGTTCTGCGACACAACGATTGTGATCTATAACGACAAGCTCCTCGAACTCGTCCCACGGCTCCCCATCGATGCCGCGTTCAAGGTCGCGGATGAGATCCTCATGCAGTCGATCAAGGGCATGACGGAGATCATCACGAAGCCGGGTCTGGTGAACCTCGACTACGCGGACCTCATGACGATCATGAAGGGCGGCGGCGTCGCGATGATCGGCATTGGCGAGTCCGAGGATGAGCGAGACCGCATCGAGTACTCGATTAACGAAGCGCTCGAGTCCCCGCTCCTCGGCGAAGTCGACCTGACCCACGCCCGGGGCGCACTGATCCGGGTCGTCGGCGGACCCGACCTTACCGTGAGCGAGGCGGAGAAGGCCGCGGAGATCGTGGGCCAGAAAATCAACCCGATGGCCCGGATCATCTGGGGCTGCTCCGTCGAGCAGGAGCTCGACCGCACGGTCCGCGTCCTCCTCGTCATCACGGGCGTGAAGTCGAAGGCGCTCCTCGGAAAGGAATCGTCTCCCGTCTTCACGGCCGCGGAAGTCGACGAAGTACGGTGACATCCTCCCCCTTTCCTCTCCCGGCCGGCGAGCCCATCCGCTCGTCGGAAACTCCATTAGCCCTAGGCGGGTGCGCCGTTCGTGACCGCGGGACCTCGGCGGGACCGATACGTTGCGTTTGAACTTGGAGAGCCCGGGCACGGACGGGAATTTGCCACGGGGCTCCACGCGGCGGTCGCAAGCTGGCCGAAGGAGGATCGCCCGCGCTTGCTGTTCATCGAAGGCCGATGTGGCCTGGTCCGCTGTGACCAATTCACGAAGGACGCCGTCGTGCGCCTCCTCAATGCGATGCGACTTCCCGGACCTTCGCCGTCCGTGCAAACGCTCGGCACGAGCGGGACGATTCGGCGCGCGAGAACGAAGTACTTCCGGAAAACATGAGAGCAGTTGTATAAAACTTTATAACGCACACCCACTTCTGCACTTGCGAGGCGTTCTCAGATGCAACCCGGCCAAATGGCCTACGACCGTGCGATCACGGTCTTCTCTCCGGACGGCCGACTGTTCCAGGTCGAATACGCGCGGGTCGCCGTGACCCGGGGGAACACGACGGCAGGACTGAAGTTCAAAGACGGAACGGTCCTGATGGCGGACAAGAAGATCAGCTCCCGGCTCGTCGAGACGTCGAGCATCGAGAAGATCTTCCAGATCGACGAGCACGTCGGCTGCGCGACGTCAGGCCTCGTCGCGGACGCTCGGGTCCTCGTGGATTATGCGCGCCTCGTCGCGCAGATCAACAAGGTCACGTACAGCGAGAAGATCGGCGTCGATCTCCTCGTGAAGCGGATCTGCGACTTCAAGCAGAACTACACCCAGTACGGCGGCGTCCGACCGTTCGGCACTGCGCTCCTCGTCGCGGGCGTCGACGACCTCGGAGTTCACCTCTACGAGACGGACCCGAGCGGCGCGCTCGTATCGTACAAGGCGGGCAGCATCGGCGCGGGCCGGAACGCGGTGATGGAGATGTTCGAGGAGAAGTACCGGGACGGGATGGCGAAGGACGATGCGGTGATCCTTGGCCTCGAGGCGCTCCAGAAGGCAAGCGAGGAGAAGCTCGACGCGAAGACCGTTGAGGTCGGGATCGTCGTGGACGGGGAAAGGTTCCGGCGGCTGACGGAACAGGAAGTCCAGGGCCACCTGTCGAGGCTGCCGCGCGCCTCCTAGGCGGGAGCATGCCCAAGGAGCTCCGGACCGAACGTCGTGACGACGTTTTCAAGGAGTACGTTATCGCGCGGATTGAGAAGGCGGGCGAGCGCTTCGAGGTCCTCGTGAAGCCCGACGCGGTCCAGAAGATTCGCGACGGCAAGGAGGTCAAGGTCCTCGAGAACCTCGCGATCGACCAGATTTTCCGCGACGCGCACAAGGGCTCAAAGGCGTCCGAGGAGAAGATGCAGGAGTTCTTCGGGACGACAGAGCCGCTCGAGGTCGCCCGAGAGATCATCAAGCGGGGCGAGATCCAGCTCACGACGGAGCAGCGGCGGGAGATGCAGGAAGCGAAGCGCCGCCAGATCATCCAGTACATCGCCGCCAACGCGATCAACCCGCAGACGGGTACACCGCACCCGCCGCAGCGGATCGAGATCGCGATGGACGAGGCGAAGGTCCATATCGACCCGTTCAAGGCCGTCCAAGAGCAGGTGAAGGAAATCCTTGGCGCCCTACGACCCCTGATCCCGATCCGGTTCGAGAAGACTCGGATCGCGGTCCGGCTCACCGCAGAGGACAGCGCGAAGTGCTACGGGGACATCAAGGCGTTCGGGACGATCCTTAGAGAGGAATGGCAGGCGAACGGCTCCTGGGTGGGGGTCGTCGAAATGCCCGCAGGGATGCAGACGGAGTTCCTTGAGCGGCTGAACGCAAGGACGAAGGGGAACGTCGAAGCGAAGATCCTGAAGGCGGACCAGCGCATATAGGCGGGCCGCCGGAGCTCCCGACATCGGCTCGATGGAAACACAAATGCTCAAATAGGCCCCGCCTTTTGGCGCGTGAACATGAGAGAGATGAGGATTCAATGGACGGGAGCTATCCCGCTCGGCGCCAGGTCGTGATCCCGGGCGAGCTCCTTGATGAACGCGGATTGAAACCGGGTTCTGGGACGTTCCGCGAGGGGGGCAAGATCTTCGCCGCCCGGCTCGGCATTCGCTCCGAGGGGGACGGATATGTGTCCGTCGTGCCTCTCGGCGGCCGGTACATCCCGGGCACCCGCGATGCCGTGATCGGAAAGGTCATCGACGCCGGGCCATCCCACTGGCTCGTCGACATTAACTCCCCGTATCCTGCGCCGCTTCATGCGACGGAAAGCCCGTGGCGGGTCGAGTTCGGCGACACGGAGCGGTACCTACGCGTCGGGGACGCGATTCTCGCAGGCGTCCTCGCCGTCGACGAGGCGATGCATGTCCAGCTCACGATGGCGGACCGGGAGTTCGGTCTGCTCCAAGGCGGGCAGATTCTCGAGATCTCGCCTGCCAAGGTCCCGCGCCTGCTCGGTCGGCAGGGGAGCATGATCTCCCTGATTCGCGACTTCGCGCGCGTGCGGATGTTCGTGGGCCAGAACGGCCGGATCTGGCTCGACGGGGGGCCCGACGACGTCGCCCACGCGGTCCACGTGATTCACATGATCGAAGACTATGCTCCGCTGACGGGGCTCACGGACACGGTCCGGGAATACCTCGAGAGCGCGTACGGGCGTCCGGCCACGGGACCCACAGAGAGGGATTGAGATGGAAGACATCGAGCACATTGTGAAGAAATTGAAACTGATTGACGAGAACGGTGTCCGACTCGACGGCCGACGATTCGATGAACTGCGGCCGATCCGGATCGAGGCGGGCATCCTAAAGAAGGCGGACGGTTCCGCGTACATCGAGTGGGGAAACAACCGCGTCCTCGCGGCCGTGTACGGTCCTCGGGAGGCGCACCCCCGCCACCGCCAGGACCCGGCGAAGGCGCTCGTCCAATGTCGCTACAACATGGCGCCTTTCTCCGTCACGGACCGAAAGCGACCGGGACCCGACCGGCGCTCCGTCGAGATCAGCAAGGTGATTTCCGAAGCGTTCGAGCGGGTCGTGTTCACGGAGCAGTTCCCCCGGACGTCCGTCGACATCTTCATCGAGGTGCTGCAGGCGGATGCCGGCACGCGGTGCGCGGGCCTGACGGCCGCCTCCGTGGCGTTGGCGGATGCCGGGATTCCGATGCGGGACCTCGTCGCGTCGTGCGCGAGCGGGAAGATCGGCGGGGTCGTGTGCCTCGACCTGAACAAGGACGAGGACAACTTCGGTGAGGCAGACTGCCCGATGGCGATTGTGCACCGCACCGGCGAGATCGTGCTCCTCCAGATGGACGGCCACTTGACGCAGGAGGAGTTCCACAAGGCGATGGACCTTTCGACTGAGGCAGCGAAGAGGATTTACGAACTCCAACGCGAGGCACTCCTCCGCCGGTATGCGAGTGTTGCGGAGGACATGGAGGAGCCGAGGGGCGGGGTCCCCGAGCCGCCCGCGGGGGTCGATGAGCTATGACGGAGGTCATACCCGAGCTGATGCGGGAGCACATCCACCGGCTTGCGGCCTCCGGGAAGCGAACCGACGGCCGTGCGTTCGACGAGACGCGGAAGCTCGTGATTGAGAAGAACTACATCAAGACCGCCGAGGGGAGCGCGCGCGTACGATTGGGGAACACGGACGTCCTCGTCGGCGTGAAGATCGACGTCGGCGAGCCGTACCCCGACACGCCGAACTCCGGGGTCCTGTCGACGAGTGCGGAGCTGATTCCGATGGCGAGTCCGTCGTTTGAAGCGGGACCGCCGAGCCCGGTGGCGATCGAGGTCGCGCGCGTGGTCGACCGAGGGATCCGCGAGACAAAGACGGTGAACTTGGAGAAGCTCTGCATCACCCCGAAGGAGAAGGTCTGGATCATGTTCATCGACATCCACGCCCTCGACTACGACGGGAACCTGTTCGATGCGGCGAGCTACGGGGCCGTCGCAGCGCTTTCGTGCGCGAAGGTGCCCGCGTCGAAGCTCGGGCAAAAGGACTACCGCCTCCCCATGGAGCACTGGCCCATTTCCGTCACCTCCGCGAAGATCGGGGACACGATCGTTGTCGACCCGAACCTCGACGAGGAGCGGATTGCGAACGCCCGCCTCACGGTCGCGACGGACGAGAACGGCGACCTCCGCGCGATGCAAAAAGGATTAAGAGGAAGCTTCCGTTGGGACGAAGTCCGCAAGGTCATCGAGACGAGCGAGCGGGTCGGCCGAGTGATCCGCGAGGCGATTCGGGCGTAGATCATGGCGAGACGAACGAAGAAAGTCGGATCGGTCGGCCGGTTCGGGCCGCGATACGGCGTGAAGATCCGCCGTCGGATCCTGGAGGTTGAGACCGTCCAGAAGGCCACGCACCCCTGCCCTCGGTGCCAGGCGATCGCCGTCCGACGGTCGAGCACGGGGGTGTGGCGGTGCCGTCGGTGCGGCCACACGTTCGCGGGCGGGGCGTACAGGCCAATCGTCACGACGACCGTAAAGCGGGAGATCACTGCGGCGCCGGAGGCGGAAGCGAAGGAGGCCGCCTGATGTACAAGTGCGCGGTCTGCAAGGAGCCGATTCGCACGAACATCAACACGGTCGGGATTCAGTGCGAGCGGTGTGGGTCAAAGGTGTTCTACAAGGAACGCCCGAACGTGAAGAAGGTCGTGAAGGCGCGGTAGTCATGCCGCGCGCGGAGATCCGGATTGAGGGGGACGAGGTGCCGATTCTGAAGCAAGCGCTCGCGCCTGAGGCGGGGCGGGAAATTCCGAAGGCGCGGGTCCGCGTGGCGGGCCGCGGGCATTCCCTCGTCGTGTCGATTGACGCGGAGGACACGGGGGCCCTGCGGGCCGCATTGAACTCGTACCTGCGGTGGGCTGACGTCGCCGCGAACGTGATTCGGGAGGCGCGGCGATGAAAGAAATCTCGCCGCAGTTGCAGAACCAAATCGCGCAATATCAGCAGCTCCAGCAGCAGCTCCAGCTCCTTGCAAGCCAACGTCTCCAGCTCGAGGCGAAGCTCCGCGAGGTCGAGAGCACCCTCGAGGAGCTCGGCAAGCTCGTTCCGGACACGACGATTTACAAGAGCATCGGAGTCCTCCTCGTCCAGGCGAACGACCGCGAAGCTCTGAAGAAGGAGCTCGAGGAGCACCTCGAGACCCTCACGATCCGCATCAAAGCGATCCAGAAGCAGGAGAAGGCCCTCGGCGGCCGATACGAGGATCTCCAGCAGAAGATCCAGAGCGCGCTCGGCGGCCCGCAGGCCGGCTGAACGCGGCCGTTGCGGTCACACGCCTTCGGGCTTCACGGTCCGGAACGTCGCGAAGATTGCGAGATCGTACATGATCTTCAGTCCGCCTCCGATGAAGAACGAGACGGAGAGGCCGAGCGCGGAGACGATGGAGCCCGCGGAGAAGGGCCCCGCGGCCTGCGAGATGTTCCGCGCTGTGTTCGTCGTCGCGTTCGCTGCCGTCCGCTCCTCCCGGGAGACGATCCCCGCAAGGTACGCCTGGCGGGTCGGGACATCCATCTGGGAGAGGGCCATCCGTCCGAGGTACGCTGCGAGCGCGAGCGAGAATGTCGGCGCGAGTGGGACCGCCATCAGAAGGACGTTCGACGGGATGTGGGTGAAGACCATCGTCTCGAGAAGCCCAAACCGTTCCCCGAGCCGCGCCGCGACTAGGAAGGAGAACGCCGAAAGCACGCCCGCCGCGAAGAAGATGAGGCCCAGGACGGCCCGGGATTCCGGGTACGTCGTGTAGAACCAGAACGAGACGAAGCTCTGGATCACGAATCCGCCCGCGAAGCTGTCGACCGCGAAGAGCCCCGCGATCCGCGCGACGCGGGAGCGGGAGGTCGGTGACAGGGAAGCAGGTTCCGTTTTCCGTTCGATCTCAACCGTTGCCGGAAGGGATCGCGCGAGACCCGCAGCAACAAGTCCTAGAACCGAATACAACGCGAACATCGGACGAATCGCATCGACCGGTGACAGCCCCCCGAGGACGGCCGGGATGCCGCTTGCGAGGGCTCCCGCCGCGCCGCCAAGGGAACCGAGCAGGTTGTACACAGAGAACGCTCGGGTCCGATGTCCGGCGCGCGCGACCTCCGCGACGATCGACTGTTCGACGGATAGGAATGGGCTCACCTCCGTTCCCGTAGGGCTCGTGGCCCCGAGGAGAAGGGCAATCATCGCGACAGGGAGGCTCGGTGCAATCGCGAGGACTGTTCCCGCAACCGTCATCAGGAGCCCGAAGGCGACCATCGCGCGGCGGCGACCGAATCGGTCCCCGTAGTAACCGACGAGGACGTTGAGGACCGCACCGCTCAGGAGGGAGATGCCGAGGGACGCCACGACGATGGCGGGGTCGCCTCCGAGGAGGGACAGGTAGATCGCGAGGAGCACGCTCGTGAAGCCGTAGCCGAACGTGCGAACCGCACGGTTGGCAATGAGGATCGCGAGGGAGCTGACCAGTCGAACCCCTCACGGTGCGTGGGCGAGCCGTTCGCGTCCCTCGATGCGTGACTTGCAGTACGAGTAGAGGGCGTCATACAGCGGGAACTGGAGGCTCATGTTCTCCGCGTCGTCCTTCGCGATGTGCCGGAAGCCGATCGCGGCGGCTTCGAGTCCGGTCCCTTCCGGTCGCGGCCTCGGCACGGACTTCGCATCCGCTGTGCGCACGATCTCCGCGAGGTCGAGGAGGGCGGGGTCCCGCAACCCGTACTTCCGCACGATCGCATCGAAGCTCACCCGTTCCTCTCCCTCCTCCGTGTAATGCGTCAGCTCGACGCCTTGCGTGTCGAATGGGATCGCGCCCTCTCGCTTCGCGACGGCAAGGACTTCGTCCTTCGTCACGAAGAGGAATTCCGCACCTGGGTCGATGAAACGCGTGATCAGCCACGGACATGCGATCCGGTCGACCTTCGCCTTCTCTCGCGTCACCCACTTCATTGGCACCGCCCGGGCCCCCATCCACGAGCGCCGGAAAAGGGTTCGCGGGTCACGCGTCTGAAAGCCGGAAAAGAAGATATAGCGCGGCCACCTCTGTCGCGGCAATGGCCGCAAAGGAGGCCGAAGCGCGCCCGGGGTTGCCGGTCCGACCCCGTCCGACGCCGAAGCAGAGCATGCAGCGGTTCATCATGATCTTCCTCGGCATCACGGCCCTCTACGTCCTGATTTTCCCGGACATCGGGACCACGTTCGGGCAGACCGCAGGCCTGCTGCTCAATCCCCTCATCGGGTTCAACGGACAATACCCGGTGATCACGATCCTCATGGCGGGCCTTCTGACGACCGTCGTCTCATCCGTGCTCCGCCACTTCATCACGCCGTGGGCGCGGATGGCGAAGATGAACCTCCTGTTGGGCGCGCTCCGCAAGGAGACGATGGAGGCGACTCGGAAGGGGAATCAGAGCAAGGTCGAGAAGCTCCGGGCCCGCCAGCGGGAGCACATGGCGGAATACGCGGACGTCCAGTTCGTCCCGCTGAAGTCGATGGCGTACACGATGCTCCTCTTCGTCGTGATCTTCACATGGATCCGCCTGTTCGTCGACGTCGCGCTCGTGCAGCAAGGTAACCTCGCGTTCGCGGTCCCCTGGTCTCCGACCGCGAACTTCCTCGCGGTCTACGTGTTCCCGAGCTGGATCCTCCTGTACTCGCTCCTCGCGATTCCGTTCAGCCAAGTCCTCCAGCGCGTCCTGAAGTACGTCAGCTTTCGGAAGAAGCTCCAGGAGCTCGGGGTCCTCACGGAGCTCACGCCGCCGGAGGAGGCCGGGTAGGCGGTCGATGATCCTCGCGATCAGCGGTCCTCCGGGGAGCGGCAAGACGACAGTCGCGGAGGCGTTCGCGCACGCCCATAGTTGTGAGCTGATTTCCGCGGGCGCGATCTTCCGAAAGGAGGCCGCGGACCGCGGGATGACGCTTGAGCGGTTCGGTGCGTACGCGGAGGCCCACAAGGAGGTTGACCAGAAGCTTGACGCAGCGGTCGCTGCGGACGTCGAGCGGCGGGCCGCGAAGCGACAGAACGTCGTCGTCGACGGTCGGCTCCAACCCTGGCTCCTCGCGAGGCGCGGGATCCCGTGCTTCAAGGTCCTCATCGACGCACCTCTCGAGGTCCGCTCCGCGCGTGTCGCCGGGCGCGAAGGGAAGCCCGTCTCGGATGTGCGACAGGAAATCCTCGAGCGAGAGCGATCCGAGGGGACGCGGTACCTCAAGATCTACGGGATCGAGGTGCAGGACGCGTCCGGGTTCGACCTCGTGATTGACTCCTCGAACCAAACGCCCGAGGCGATCGTCGCACTCATCGGGGAGCGCGTGGCGTCATGGGCGAGATGATTGTTCTCCACGAGCCCTCGGAGAGCCGCCACGGAACCCGGCCCGAGGAACGGTCGATCGAGCAGCTCCTCCGGTTCGGCGTGTTCGTCGCGGACAAGCCGCAAGGTCCGTCCTCGCACCAAGTGTCCGCCTGGGTCCGAGACCTCCTGAAGGCCACCCGCGCGGGCCATGCGGGGACCCTCGACCCGCGGGTCACGGGCGTCTTACCCATCGGCCTCAATGACGCGACCCGGGCGCTCGACGCGATGCTGTCCGGGGACAAGGAGTACGTCGGCGTGCTCCAGCTCCATCAGGACGTCGAGGAACGGAAGGTCCGGGAGATGATGGAGCGGTTCGTCGGAGAGATCTATCAGACACCTCCCGTTCGCTCCGCGGTGAAGCGGGAGCGGCGGATCCGCGCCGTGTACGCGCTCGAGCCTCTCGAGTTCTCGGGCCGCCTCGTCCTGTTCCGGACGCGCTGCGAGTCCGGGACGTACATCCGGACGTTATGCAACGACATCGGGGAAGCGCTCGGCGTCGGCGGGCACATGCTCGATCTCCGACGGACCCGCACGGCCTCGTTTGAGGAGAAGGACGCGCAGAGCCTTTTGACTCTCAAGGACGCGTACGTCGCGTGGACGGAGGATGGAGACGAGGGTCCGCTTCGGGCGCTCCTCCGACCCGTCGAAGCCCTCCTTGTGCACATCCGAAAGATTGTGATCAAGGATACCGCGGTCGACGCGATCTGCCATGGCTCTAACCTCGCGGTCCCCGGCGTCGCGAAGCTCTCCCAGGGAATCAAGAAGGGCGAGCTCATCGCAGTCCTCACGGCGAAGGGCGAGGGCGTCGCAATCGCGACCGCGATGATGACCTCGGACGAGATCGTCGTCGCGAAGTCGGGGCTCGCCGCGGACACGAAGCGCGTCCTCATGGACCCGGGCACGTATCCTGCGCTCTGGAAGTGACCTCGTGCCGGAGATCGCGGACCCCCTCGGCTTCTCCATCGAAAGCCAACGCCTCGCGCGTGAACTCTTCGGAACCCGGGTGCGGGTGAGCGTCCTCCGAATCGGGGTGTTCGGTGCGGCCGTCGGGCTCTTCCTCGCGCTTGGCGGGTCCCACGCGCTCCGGGAGGCGACCCGCCCTGGCGCGGCCTGGGTCGCGACGCTGGAGTATTTCTCGACCCTCTATCTTGCGCTCGCGGCCCTCAGTGCTCCGTTCTCCGCGTACAGCCACGTCCTCGAGCGCCGCTACGGACTGTCCCGCCAAGGATGGCCCGGGTGGGTCCGCGATCTGCTCAAGTCCGTTCTCCTCGGATACGCGTTCTCGCTCGTCGCGGTGGAGATCCTGTACTTCCTCCTCCGTGAATTCCCGTCGGAGTGGTGGATCCTTGCCTGGCTTCTCGGGATCGCGGTTGCGTTCCTCGGGTCCATCGTCGCCCCGGTCATCCTCGTGCGCCTGTTCTTCCGGCTCGACCGGCTCGCGGATGCGAATCTCGAGGAGCGTTTCCGCGCTCTCGCGTCCCGAGCGGGGATCCCCGTCCTCGGGGTCTTCGTCCTGCGGGCCTCGGAGAAAACAAGGCGCTCGAACGCAGCCCTCGCCGGAATGGGACGCACGCGTCGCGTCATCGTCACAGACACGCTCCTTCAGGACCAAACGCCCGACGAGGTTGAATCAATCCTCGCGCACGAGCTCGCCCATCAGAAGCACCGAGATCCGATAGTCGGCCTCGGTGGGCTCGCCGCAACGTCGTTCGTCACGCTCGGAATCCTCCGGTCCGCACTACCGGAGGTTGTCGGACCGTTGAACCTCGAGGGAATCTCCGACCTCGCGGGGCTCCCCGTCATCATGCTCATCACCGCGATCATTTCCTCCGCGATTGGTCCGCTCGAACACGCGTTTTCCCGATGGAGGGAGGACCGCGCGGATCGGTTCGCCCTCGAACTCACCGGCAAGCGGGACGCATTCGCGAGTGCGATGGCGAAGCTGCACGACGCGAACCTGTCCCTCGCGCGTCCGCCTCGGCTCTTTGAGGTCCTCGCGATGAGCCATCCCGCGGCGTGGCGGCGTGTTGCGCGCGCCCGCAAGGGTCCAGGGGCGAGCCCTTAAATAACGTCCCTCGAATGCGAAGCCCGCGCCGAGGTCGCCTAGTCCGGTAGGGCGCCAGTCTGGAAAGCTGGTGGTCGAAAGGCCCCGGGAGTTCAAAAGGCCCGTTCGAATCCTTGGCGGTGCCTGAAAATCTCCCCCTCGGCGTCTCCCTCGCGGCTCACGCGGCGAGCTGTTTCTTGAGCTCATCAATCGCCTTGACAGGCATCGGGTCGATGCCACGGAGGACCGCGAGGTACACGCTCACGAAGTCGCCGAGGTACAGGGTGCCGAGCATCCGGGAGAGAAGCGTCTCGCCGCGGTCTCGGACTTCATGGAGCTCCGTCCAGCGTTCCATGATCCCGCGGGTCGCATCGAGGCGGCGCCGGATCTCTGTCGTCTCCTCCTTGTCGCGGAAAAGAATCGGGAGGAATCGCTTCGCGTTCGGGTCCCCGCTCCAGCCGACGATCTCGTTGTGGTCCGCCTCCGGGAACTCGGAAGCCCACGCGAGGACTTCCGCGTTCTCGTTGAACTGCGTCTTCCAGCGGCGCGCGACGGGCCCGTATGGCGGCGCGCCGTACACGATCGGCGTACGATCGCGGAGCCGCAGGGCGAGGGACTTCGCGGGGTTCGACCTTGACGGCGTCGCGACCCGATACTCCTGCGCGAGTCGCGACAGGTGGGAGGCCGCGCGCTCGAGCTCGGTTCCGAGGTCCCCGTAGACCCAGTCCTCCATGACCGCGGGAAGCGCGGAGAACAGATATCCGAATGCGCCCCGTGGCGGGAATTTCGGCGGGACGCGGACGACCATCGCGCCATGGCGCTGGGCCCAGTCCGCGAGCTTCCCGCCCGAGGTGATCGCGACGATCCGGCACTTCCTCTTCGCGCCCTCGCGAACCGCGGCCAGGGTCTCCTCCGTGTCGCCGGAGTAGCTCACCGCGACGAGGAGGTCCTGCGCCGCCGCGTGCGGGGGAAGGACGTAGCCCCGCACGACCTCCATGGCGACCTTCGACCGGTCTGCGGCCCAGGAGACGAAGAGGTCTCCCGCAATCGCGGATCCGCCCATCCCCGCGATGAACAGGCGGGCCGGGGCCTCGATCCGCACCGCCTCCGCCGCCCGGTATCCGTCGAGGAGTTGCTGTGGGAGCGACTGGACGATCCCGAGCATCCCGGAGCGGTCGACCCGCCGGCACGCCACGGGCTCGAGCATGTCAACGCGCGAACGACCGTGCGCTCCATAAGGGTTCGCGCCTCGCTCCTCACGAGGAAAGTAAACCGGAATTATGGTAATTACAAGAAAGTTAATATGTGCACCCCACTTCGTCGGACTCGTGAAGGCGAGCCTTGAAGGCGCCCTTCTAGCCCTTCGGAACGGCAGCATCGTCCTTGTCTACGACGCGGACGGACGCGAGGAGGAAACGGACATGGCCGTCGCCTCCGAGTTCGTCACCTTCGAAGTCGTACGGGCCCTTCGGAAGGAGGCTGGCGGCCTCATCTGCACGACGGTCCCGGAAGTCGCCCGCCGGCGGATCGGATTGCCGTTCGTGGCGGACGTGTTCCGCGATGCGGGCGAGAACTATCCGATTCTCAAGGGCACGGTGGGGGACGACATCCCATATGACAAGACGTCGCCGTTCTCGATTACTGTGAACCACCGCGACACTTACACGGGCATCACGGACCGGGACCGCGCGCTCACAATCTCGCGGTTCGCCCAGTTGGTGGGGGAGGCGAGCCGACGGGAGAACGGCTGGGCGCCCGAGGCGATGGGCCGCCAGTTCCGGTCCCCCGGCCACGTCCCGATCCTGAACGCAGCGGACGGACTACTCGCGCACCGTCGAGGCCATACGGAACTCACGACGGGCCTCGTGACGATGGCGGGCCTGATTCCCTCGGCGACGATCTGTGAAATGCTCGGGGACGACGGCCGCGCCCTGTCAAAGGAAGACGCAAAGGAATATGCACAGAGGCGAAATCTCGTCTTCCTCGAAGGACAGGAAATCGTCGAAGCGTGGCGCGCATGGTCCGAGTAATGGCGACGGGGGTGTTCGATCTTCTCCATCCCGGCCACATCGCCTTCCTCAACGAGGCGAAGAAGCTGGGCGACGAGCTTGTCGTCGTCGTCGCACGGGATTCCACCGCGAAGCGGTTGAAGCACCCGCCGATCACTCCGGAGTCGAGCCGCCTCGAGATGGTCCGCGCTCTGAAGCCCGTCGACCGCGCGGTCCTCGGGAACGAGGGGAACATCTACGAGATCCTGGCCGACCTTCGACCGAACGTGATCGTCCTCGGGTACGACCAAGTCCACACCGAGGAGAAGGTCCTCGAGGAGTGCCGGAAGCGGGGTCTCCGGGACACGCGCGTCGTCCGACTCTCGAAGTTCGAGGGGGACCTCGACGGCACCCGGAAGATCGTCCGCCGAGTCGCGGACTGGCTCGCTCTCCAAGAGAAGCTCCAGGCCGTGGAGGGCTCCCCGAAAGAGCCGCCGGTCCGGACCTAGTGGAGAGGAACGGACATGAAGCGGATCGGGATCGCGGATACGTCCTTCGCGCGGTACGACATGGCCTCGGCGGCCGCGGACGAGCTGAAGAAGAAGGGCGGGGGGTTCACGATCGTCCGGTACACCGTGCCCGGGGTCAAGGATCTCTCCGCCGCGTGCCGGATCCTGTTCGACGAGCAGAAGTGCGATATCGCGATGGCGCTCGGGATGATCGGCCGGCAGCCCGTCGACAAGGACTGCGCCCTCGCCGCAGACTTCGGCCTCCAGATGGTCCAGGCGCTCACGGGGAAACACATCCTCGGCGTTATGGTCCACGAGGAGGAGGCCAAGGACGAGGCCGAGCTCGCGTGGCTCTTCGATCGGCGCACGCGGGAGCACGCAAGCAACTGCTACGACCTCCTGTTCCGACCCGAAGAGCTCCGGAAGTTGGCGGGGACGGGACAGCGGGAGGGCTTCGCGGACGCCGGCCCGCTCCGGGTGAAATGACCGTGCGGCTCGCGATCGTTGCGGCGTCGTTCAACGCCGAGGTCACCGACAAGATGGTCCAGCGCGCGTTGAAGCGGGCGAAGGCGCTCGGCGTGAAGGCCGAGGTGGTCCGCGTCCCGGGGACGTTTGAGATCCCGCTCGCGCTCCACCGCCTCCTTCTGCGGGAGGACATCGACGCTGGCGTCGCGATCGGCGCCGTGATTAAGGGGCAGACGGAGCACGACGAGCTCATCGCGCGCGCGGTCGCGACGAAGCTCCTCGACCTCCAGACGGCGACGGGAAAGCCGATTGGACTCGGAATCACGGGACCCGGGATGAGCTACAAGGTTGCCCTGCGCCGGATTGCGAACGCGGAACGTGCGGTCGACGCCGCGGTGACGATGGCCCGCGCCCTTCGCGAATTTCGCACCCCGTGATTTCTCCGCAGGGATTCTCAGATGGCAACCTTTATGCCGGCTCCTCGGGATGGGCCGAAAAATCGGGAACGATTTCCCCCCGGAGACCCCGTAACGATGGCCGACCAGGCCGCCCTCGAATCGATTCTTAAGGAGATTGAGCTTGTCGAGGGCGTGCACGATGCGGTCCTCGTGAGCCGGAGCGGGCAGTACCTCGCAGGCACGATCCCGGAAGGCGCTTTCCCGGACACGTTCGTCGCGATGTTCGCGATTCTCGTCGGCGCCGCGGAGACCGCGACGTCGGAGCTGAAGGAGAGGCTCGACACCGTCGTCGTGAACATGGAGTCGAGCAAGATCGTGATCGTCAACGACGGGCCGAAGGCGATTTTCGTCCTGCGTTCGCGCCGCGACGCGGACGTTTCGATGATCAAGGCGCAACTCGAGCGGTACTCCCGAAAAATCGAAGAGTACCTCTAGATCCGGTGCATCCCTCGGAGCAGCCATTCGCCGACGGCTTTTGTGACGTAAACGATTGAGTCCCACGGGCCCCGATGGAGACCAATCCCCGCTGTGCGTCCGGACGCGATCGCCTGCAGGATGTCATCGACCGTCGTCGCTCCGCGGTCCAGTGACGTCACGCCACGTCCGAGTTCCCGGAGGAAATGGGAGTCGCTGCCGCCCGTGCGGCCGACCTTCGTCCGGCCAGCGAGGACGACTGCCTTTTCGTTCCCGACTCGAAGCGTGCGCGCGTTGGCGACCTCGTACGCGACAAACTTCGATGAGAGGGTCGCCGCCTCCCCGAGGCCAGACCAGAACCTGTAGGGATGCGCCGCGACCGGAACACCGCCCGCCGCCACGATTCGCTCAATTGTCTCCACGGGCGTGAGATTGCGGGGGATTGCCTCCGTGACTCCGTACGCGAGGACGTGGCCGCCCGATGTGGAAACCTCCGCCCCGGGAACCACGACGAAGTCGGAGAAGGACTTCGCAGCTTCCGCTGCCACCCGCGCCCCGGCGACGGCGTTGTGGTCCGTGATTCCGATTCCCGCCAGCCCCAGGCTTCGCGCCTGCTTCACGAGCACGACGGGGTCGACCTTCGAGTCGGGCGAGTAGCGGGTGTGATTGTGGAGGTCCAGGATCACGGCCCAACCCGCTCCGCGCGAACGGTCAAAAGGTTTTCGATTCCGATGCCCTCGCCACAAGGCACATCCGGAGGCCTCCCCGTCGTCGGACCGATGGCGGGAGTGCTCCCCGCCGTCGACAACACGGAGGCGATGCGCGCGTTCAGGGTGTCCTCTCGGCCTGAAGCGCCTTCCGGGCGTCGAGGCCGTCGCTCGTCGCTCTCGCCCGGCGGGATCGCATTTTCATCTCGGGGCTTTGCCTCGGACCCTCGATTCCGCGAAGATTGCAGCGCTCTCCGCTGGCCTCGCCGGAACTGCGGACATCACGGCAGATGAGATGGGCCGCGGGAGGCGGGCCACACGATTGCGACGACCGTCGAGGGGGACTTTGCCACGCGAAAAGTCGGGGAGGACTTCGTCCTCACCGTCCTGCTCTGGCCGGATGCGAACCTCGGGCTCATTCTCTTGCATATCGGTCGTGTCACGGAGCAGATCGCGGTCGTCCTGTCGAGTTGATGGAACGCTCCATCAGCGGACCGGCGTCCCCGGCGGGAAGGGTTTGTCGACGCGGACGGGCGCGTCACCGACCCGGAGCGGCACGACCCCTGTGCCTTCCGCCCCATGGAAGGTCACGGTCCCGCCCTCCGCGACCCGGATCTTGTGCCGCTGGAATTCCGAGAACGTGAGCCGCGGGGCACCTCGCACTCCGAGGACCTGCGCGCCGAGGGGCGCGTCCTCGGGGGAAATGAGGAGGCCGACATCGTGCTCGTCCTCCGCCGCGAGGACCATTCCATTGGATTGGACGCCCCGCAACTTCGCGGGCTCCAGATTGCACAGCACGGCGACGCGCTTCCCCTTCATCTGCTCCTTTGCATAGTTCGCCTTCATTCCCGCCACGAGGGTCCGGGTCTCATCCCCGAGGTTCACCTGGATCACGTAGAGCTTGTCCGCGTTCGGATGGTCCTGGACATCGGTGATCTGCCCGACGCGCACGTCGAACCGCTCGTCCTCGGACGCGGCCTCGAGCTCGATCTTCTCGAAGAGGGGCTTCCCCACGCGCAGCGACTGGTCCGCCGGAATGTCGTCGACCACGGAGTCCCAAGACTGCGCGTGGACGTCATCTTCGTATCCGAGCGCGTGCCACAGGGACTGCGAGCTGAACGGCGTGAAGGGCGCCATGAGGAGTGCGAGGGCGCGGCTTACGCGAAGGGCGACGTGAATCGCCGTGCCGCATGCGACCCGGTCCCGTCGGATCAGATCCCACGGGGCCTTCTGGTCGAAGTACTGGTTCCCGAAACGCGCGAGCTGGATCGCCTCCCGGAGCGCGTCGCGAAGGTGGAGGAACTCGAGGTTCTGGCCGACCTTCCGCCACTGCTCCTCGATGTTTCGGATCATCGTCTTGTCCGCCCCGTCGAGGAGGCCCGCGGCGGAGACCGTACTGCCGAAGTTCTTCGCTGCGAACGTGAGAGCGCGGTGGACGAAGTTTCCGTATACCGCGAGGAGCTCCGCGTTGTTCCGTTGCGCGAAGTCCTGCCAGCTGAACTCCGTGTCTTTCGTTTCCGGCATCGTGGACGTCGCATAATACCGAATCTGGTCTGCAGAGAACCGCTCGAGCATGTCCGGCAGCCACGCGCCGCGTCCACGGCCTGCGGACATCCGCTCGCCGCTAATGTTCAGGAATTGCGTTGCGGGCACGTCGTGGGGAAGGGTGAGCTTCTCGTCGTGCGCCAAGAGCATCGCGGGCCAAATGATCGCGTGGAACACGATGTTGTCCTTTCCGATGAAGTAGTAGTGGTGCGCCGCCGGGTCGTACCACCAGTCCCGCCATCCCTCTTCGTGCCCCTGGCGTCGCGCCCACTCCCGCGTCGCCGTGAGATATCCCATCACGGCCTCGTACCAGACGTAGATTCGCTTCGTCTCGTACCCGGGGACGGGGACCTCGATGCCCCACTCGAGGTCGCGCGTGAAGGGGCGATCCTTCAGGCCCTCCGCAAGGAAGCTCCGGGCGAACGTGAAGACGTGGGTCCGCCAGTGGTCCTTACCAGTCGCAAGCCATCGCTCAAGCCTCTCCTGGAACGCGATGAGCTTGAGGAAGAAGTGCTTCGTCTCCCGTGGGACCGGGGTCGTCCCGCAGATGCGGCATTTCGGGTCTTTCATCTCGAAGGGGTCGAGAAGTTTCCCGCAGTTCTCGCACTGGTCCCCCCGCGCGGCGGTGAAACCGCAGTGCGGGCAGGTGCCCTCGACATACCGGTCCGGGAGGAATCGTTGGTCCGTCGGGCAGTACGGCGAGGTCATCGTCGCCTCGTAGATGTAACCCCGTTCCTTGAGTCGAAGGAAGATCTCCTGGACCCACTTCTTGTGGTTCGGGTCCGCGGTATTCCAGTAGAGGTCGTACTTCACGCCGAGCTGCTCGATGTTTTTCTCGTGGAGGGCGTGGTACCGCTCTGCGATCACGCTCGGCGGGACGCCCTCGCGATCCGCCTGAACGGTTATCGGCGTGCCGTGCATGTCGCTCCCGCCGACGACGAGGACGTCGTCGCCCTTCATGCGGTGGTACCGCGCGAAGATGTCCGCGGGGATGAACGTGGCCGCCGCATGGCCGATGTGGCGAGGACCTGAGGCGTAGGGCCAGGCGATTGCGACGAGGACCTTTGCCATAGAAGCCTTCGCAAGGCGAGGACCCCAGATAAAGGATTCGCGGGTGGCGGTCAGAGGTCTGACGCATGCCGTGGGAAGACGCACTCCTCGGGCCGTTTGTCGAGTCGGAGCCGATGGAACGACGGCGCGCGGAGGAAGCCGTCGTTCGTGAGCTCGAGGTAGTGGACCTCCGCGACGAGAGAGGGCCGCATCCAGATCTTCACGGGCTCCGTCATGTTCGGTTCCTCGGGGAACGGGCGCTGGTCCTGCAGGGGCACGGCCATCCCGAAGATCTCCTGTCGAACCGCATCGCTGAATCCGGTCCCCGCACGCCCGATGTATCGGATTGCCGCGCCGTCGTGCACGCCGAGGATCAGGGATCCAAACGTGTCCTCCCGCACGCCTTCCCCCTCCGTGAGGCCACAGACGATCGCGTCGATCGTCTCCCGCTTCTTGATCTTTAGCCAGTCCCGGGTGCGGCGTCCCAGCGCGTAGCGGCTCGCCTTCCGCTTCGCGATAATTCCCTCGAGCCCGCGCTCGAGGACGGCCCGGAAGTACGCGCGGCCCTCCCGCTCAATCACGTCGGAGAGGACGACACGGTCGGTCGGATGGACGAGGTCTTGGAGGATCGCCTTCCGTTCCATGAGGGGGAGCGAGGTGAGGTCCTTGCCGTCGAGGTAGAGGACATCGAAGACGACGTATGTCGCGGGAAGCTCCTTCGCCCGGAGTCGGATCGTAAACTCGGACGACGCGTGCTCGCGGTGCTGGAGGCCCATGAAGCTCGGCTTCCCGTCGACCATGATGACAATCTCGCCGTCGAGGATGGCCTTGCGTCCGCGGAGGTCGATTGCGAGGTCGGGGTAACGGTGCGTAATGTCGTACAGCCTCCGGTTCTGGAACTTCAGCCTCCCGTCCGGCGAGAGGAACGCGAGGGCCCGTGTGCCGTCCCACTTCAGCTCGAAGACGTGGTCTTCGGAATCAAATGGCTCCGGCTGGACCGTCGCGAGCATCGGCCTAATCTTCAGGTCGAAGAGGTCCGCCATAGGGCCCTACTTCTTTGCCGCAGCGACGCTCGCCCGCAGGGCCGTCATGAGGTCCTGCGTCGTCGGGGCGACCGGCCTCTGCGGGATCTCGATCGCTTTCCCCTCGATCTTCGCCTCGATCATCTTGAGGAGCGCCTCACGGTAGCCGTCCGTGAACCGCGTCGGATCGAAGTCCGTAGAGAGCGCCGTCACAAGGTTGATCGCGAGCTCCGTCTCCTCGGCCGTAATGTTCACGGGCCGCGTGGCGGGGATTTCCGGCGGTGACTTCACTTCATCCGCGTAGTACAAGGTCGTCATCACGAGGGCCCCGTCGACGGGCCGCAGCGCGACGAGCCGCTCCTTCCTCCAGAGGACGACCTGCGCGATCGCGGCCTTGCCGGTTTGGAGGAGCGCTTGTCGGAATAGCTCGAACGGCTTCACGCTCGTCTCAAGGGGGCCGAGGTAATACGTTGAATCGTAGAACAGCGGGCCGATCTCGGGGGCCTCGACGAAACCGACGACGTTGATGAGGTCGCTTGACTCCGCGCGGACGCTCTCGACCTCGTCGTCCGTGAGGATTACGAACGAGCCCTTCCCGACCTGGTACCCCTTCACCATCTCCTTCGACTCGACGGGGACGTTGTCCACGGGGCACATGTACGGCCGCTTTAGAGGCGTCTTGCAGGCCGTGTGGAGGGTCGTGAACGAGATGTCCTTCGTCTCGTTCGCCGTGTATAGCTTCACTGGGATGTTCACGAGGCCGAACGAAATGCTCCCGCTCCAGATTGCGCGTGCGGCTGGCATAGGATCCCCCTGGGGCGGTCGCTAGGACCGTGGCGGGACTTATAGCTTCGCTGGTCGCACGTGCGCGGCTGACGAGGTGGGACTGCCGGCCGCCTTATGCGCCCGGTGAAATCTTGATGGCCTTCGTCGGGCACGCCGACTCGCAGGCCATGCAGTCGATGCAGTCGCTCTCCCGGATCGGCTCCGACTTGTCCGACCGCCACTGGTTCCATTCGTCCGAGCCCTTCTCGAGGACCTTATCTGTCCCGGTCCCCTTCTGACCCGGGGCCAGTTGCCACTCGAACACGTCGACTGGGCAGACGTCCATGCACACCCCGTCCGCGACACACCCCTCGAAGTCCACCGCGACGTGGCTGCCGTGGATCCCGAACATCGTCGGATACGGCTTTCCGTTCAGGTCCTGCCGCTGGCTACCCTCCGCGAAGACCTTGTGACTGTTGTGCTCGCCCGTTTGCGGGTACTCGTCCGGCTTCTGGAGGAAGTCCGGATCGATGGGCTTCGGCTCATAATCGACCTCGCGTGACATGGGTATACCACCAAAGGTGAAACAGTCGGGGTTTTTGAACCCATTGCTTTTCCGAACGGCAACCGCGGCATTTCCAACCGTCCGTTCGGGATGGGTCGCCTGTCGAAGTCCGCGGAAGATTCGGCGGGGCCGACGCGCCACAAGGGCCTATCGCAGGAACGGAATTGTTAGGTCCCAACGCTGATAATTGACAACGAAAGGCCTTATGCTCAGGTTCAAATCCATTTCGGTAGCCGGCCCCGAACCCGGGGCGGAGCACGAATCCGCGATGAAACAACGGAGAAAACTGTCGAAGCCGGAACGCTCCCTCTTTCTCGTTCTTTGGTGGCAGGCCCAGACCCCGTACGCAGCGGTGTTCGACGACGAGGTCGCCGCATTCGCGGCGGCGAACGTTCGGAACGCGCTCGTCGTCGAGGCCTCGGGCAAGGATCTGAAGTTCGAGAAGGTCGCGGATTACTACCGCCGCGACAGCGAAGGCAACCCGATGCCTGCGGAATGGCGGAACGTGTCCGGCCCCGTCGCATGGCCGTGGATGCCGCGGCCGAAAACCGCGACCGCCTGATGCGATTCGGTCCTGCCCCCCCTCACGGGAGGACTCATTATCACTTCCGAATTAGTTGGAGAAACGATTATAGTCCATCCCCTGCATCGAAAGGAGCGGTCGCCTGATGTCCGGTGAGACGTACGAGTGCCCGAGCTGCGGATCTCCCGTCGAGGAGGACGCCCGCGAGTGTCCGAAGTGCGGAGAGATCTTCGACGCCTCCATGCTTCAGGAGGAGGAGGCGGGCGGACCTCCCGACAAGCCGTTCCGCCGTGGGCGGATCCTGTTCTACATCGGCGTCGCGCTCGTCCTCGCCGGCGGCCCCGCCATCGCGTTCGGCTCGTTCCTCCACGACATCCTTCGAATTCCGATTGGCGGTTCGGCGTACGAAGCGTTCGGGTGGTTGAACCGATACGTCGCCGCGATCGGCCTCGTCGTCCTCGTCGTCGGGATTGTGCTGCTGATCCTTTCGATGCGCTTCGGTCCGAAAGGAATCGAGGAAGACTACGACGTCGGATCGCCGCGGGACACCTAGGCCCGTCTTCCGCTCGTTTGCACGGTCAATTCCTCCTAGAAAACGGGCTCCACCCGACGCATTCAAGCCCTGTTCTTGGGCCGTGTCAGACCATACCATTATATAGCGTCCTCCAGATACGAACGGTCGCGCCCTATGGGGGGGCGGGAGGTCTGGAATGTCTCAATTCGGCCAAAGCCCTCGTCCGTCGACCGCTCCCGTCGAGGAGGGGAAGGTGTACGAGGCGAAGATCGAGGACATGGGTCGTGAAGGGGACGGCATGTGTCGGGTCGAGAACTTCGTGGTCTTCGTCCCGGGCACGAAGGTCGGCGACCAGGTCAAGTTCCGGGTGACCAAGGTGCTTCGACGCGTCGCGTTCGGTGAGGTCGTCCACGAGTAGGCACGCTGCGCTCATTTTTCGCGATGGGTCCCGTGGGTCAGCCCGGGCTACCTCCGCCACCTAAGGGAACTGCGCGTCCTTCCGCCCATCACCCGGCGAGGGCAACGCGCAGGAGGATTGCGTTTCCGTTCGGCGTGTCCCAGATCTCGAAGAAGAACCCGGTCATCACGTCCTGCGTGCCATCGTCGTTCGGGTCCGCGTAGATCGCGACGAGGTCCGGCTCGTCTACGTCGCGGTTGAACGATTCGTCAGCATACACGAACCGCGCGTTCCGGGCGTCGAAGAGGTTTGCCCCGGTCCACGCCGCACCCGTGCCGTTTGTGATCGCGCCCGCTCCCGAAGGCATCGCCCATATGTCGAACTGCCCGTCGATGTCCCGATCGTCCCGGAGTGTACCCGCATCGTTGACGGAGGATGCGAACAGGACCGCGCCCAGCGGGGTCTTCACGACGAACCTCGCTTCGTTCACGCGGATCGTGTTCGAGGCCCCGGTCAGGGTCACGAGCCAGTAGGCGCCCTGGCGGGTCACCTGAGCGGTCAGGCGGGGCGGCTCGTACCGGAGCGCCGCGACGCGCGTGTCCGTATCCGCGGCGCCAGCATTGTCCGTGACCCGGAGCACGGCCGTGATGTTCACGGTCTGTCCCACGAGCGTCGGGTTCGGCGGGTAGACGTGGTCAACATACCCGGTCGTCGGGCTCGAATAGTCAAACACGCCGTCGCCCTCGAAGTCCCACTCGTACCGGACGACGGTCCCGTCGCCGTCCCCTGCGATCCCACGGAACGGAACGGGTTCGCCCGCCACGCCCGCGATGTCCTCGCCGGCAATCGCCACAGGTGACTGGTTCGTCGCCCGCCCCATCAACGCAATGATGAGTGCGACGACCGCGAGGATGATCGCCACGAAGGCCAACAGTCCCATCGCACGGTTCTCGTCCATGCCGTCCACCGGATGGGCCGCCGTTTCCCTGGGCGTCTAAGAAGGTTCTTGAACGCTCGTCAATGGCATCGATTGATAATCATGGCGGGGAATGACCGATTCGAGGGCCGTAGAATAACCTCTTTATAAGGACGGCTGGATGGAACTCCCGGAGCCAAGGAACGTGCAGGTCCGAAGGGCCGCGATGCTTTTCGCCCTCCTCGCGACGGGCGCGTTTACGCTTGCGAGTTTCGCGGCACTTGCCGACGGCGCTGACTCCGACGGCGACGGGATCTCGGATGCAGTCGAAGCCGCGACCGCGCGGAACCTCAATGGGCTCGGCATTCCAGAGGGTCGGTTCCGGGTCCAGTCGATCTCGGTGGGCGCGGCCCCCGATGGGCATGACGACGAGTTCAGTCTCCTCTTCGAGCGGGGCACCTTCGCCGTTGAGTATCGTCCCAGGGCCGACCGGGAAGACGGGATCCTCTACGAGCTGACATTGAAGCGCCTCGTCGAGGTCATTTACGATGGCGGGGACATCGGTGGAGGCGATATCGTCCAAGAATGGGACCTCACGAACGAGTACTGGGCCGTGACCACCGTGAACACGACGACTGTCGATGGCGGGCGCCAGTTCCGGTTCACGGCCTACCCGGTCCCGGAGGTTCCGACGTCGCGGAACCTCACACTCACTGTCACCGCCTCCTCGCGCTTCGTCCGGACCGGGCAGATCCTCGTAAGTCCGATGGAAATCAAAGTGGATCTCTCGATCCGCGGATGGATGTACGACGCGCCCAACTCGGAACTCGCTCTGAAAATCGAGGTTGCCACGGAAGCACAGAACACACAGATCGAGGAGCAATCCCTCGACGAGATCCGTGACTGGGCAACAGATGAGTCGCAGCTCAGCGTGAGCGGCGAACTCGGATCGATTTTCTTCTCGTGGTCGAATACCGCGATCGTCGACGGTCGAATCGCCGCTGTTAGAACGACGAGCCTCGCCCCGAGCGAGGGCGGCAGCGAATTCTTCCTGGTCTACGGGCGCGGTCAAGTGATCGACCACGATTCGAAGATGGGCGTCGAATCCGCCGCGTTCTGGACCCTCGTGAACCGCGCGAACCAGCCGCCGCCCCTCTCTTGGAACCCGGTCCTCTACGCGCTCGGCGTCGCCGCGATCGCGGGACTCGTCGCCGCGACCGTCGTCCTGAGCCGACGGCGGCGTCGTGAAAACTAGTAGCGAACTTTTAAACTGGGTCCCTCCGGTGGCGGCCCGAGGTTTTCCACATGGTGGTTGAGAATATCATCGCAGCCGGGCTGAGTGTCCTCGCCTTCGCCCTCGCGGTCATTGGATCCCTCGCGTACCGGCGAACCCGGGACCGTGCGCTCCTTCTATTGACCGCGGCATTCGCGCTCTTCCTCGCGAAGGGCGTCGCGCTCACGGCGTTCCTCCTCGTCGGCCAACGGGACATCGCGACGCTGTTTATCGTTACGGGCGCGTTCGACATTGTCATCCTCGGCTTGTTCTACGGGGCGACGTTGCGCCGTTGACGCGGGATCGCGACGGCCATGGCGGACGACGAGATCCTCGCGGTGCGGGCACGGAAGGCGCTCTATGACTTCGTCCGCTCGAACCCGGGCTATCACCTCCGCGAGATCGCGCGCGCGACGAACCTCTCGATTACGCTCGCGGACTACCACCTGCGGTTCCTCGAGAAACACGACCTCGCCACGTCCGCGATGGATGGCGAGTACAAGCGGTTCTACCCGCGGTACCCCGTCGGCGACCCGGGCGCCCGCCCGGCGCTCACAGACCGTGAGAAGGGGATCCTCGGATTCCTCCGGCAGCGGGTACCGCTCCTCGTGATGTCCTACCTCATGGAGCGGGAATCCGCTCTGCACAGGGAGATTCTCGAGAAAGTCCCCGTATCCGCGTCGACTCTGACGCATCACCTCAAGAAGCTCGTCGGCGCGGGGATCGTCGCGCGGGACGAGGAGCGGGGATACCGCGTCGCGGACGGCCGAGAGACTGCACGGTTGATGGTCACTTATCTACTTGCGACACCCGACCAGGTCGATACGTTCGTCCGGGTGTGGGGGGAGTTCCGGCTATGAGTGGAAGGGGGCCTCGGCGCGAGGAGCGCGATGGTCTTCATCTCACATCTCCGAGAGGGTCGAACCAAGGGGCCCACATAAGGGGCTTGTTGGTCGGCGGTTGAGGGCCCTGATGCGTCACAGAACCTTCGCGATCTCGGAGGCGATCCGCTCGAGGAACGCACGGTCCTGCCCGCCGAACGCGTCGAGCGCGTCGGAGTCGATGTCGAGTTCTCCGAGTGCCAGGCCATCCCGCAGGATTGGCACGACGATTTCCGAGCGCGTATTCGGGAAGCACTCGAGGTATCGCGGCTCCGTTGACACGTCGCCCACCACGACGGTCTCGCGGGTCTGTGCGGCGCGGCCGCAAATGCCTTCACCCAGCGGGATGCGCGTGTGCTGCGTCGCGGCGGGGCCGCTCCACCCCGCCAAGACAAGCTCGTCACCCTCGACGAGGTAGACGCCGACCCAATTGTAGTGCGGGAACTTCCGGAGCTCGCGGACGACGAAGTCCAGAATCGCCTGCGGCCGGCTCCCGCTGTGGATTATGCGGATGAGCTTTTCCGTGGCCGTCCCGTAGTCAGCCGGGCCCTTGTCGCTCGCCATGACCTCGCCGAACTTCCCAACGCCCTTCATGGGATCGCCTCGTCGCCTCGAATCGTGCGGAATGGATAAGGTTTGCGCGCTCAGGGTAGAGGCCGACGGACCCCGGATCGAATCCGAGATAAGTCGGGGGTGTGAATAGGGGACCCCTGATCCTCTGAACCTTGCAATTACACGATACCGAGCCCGGTCCTCCCCTTGCGCGTCTGAGATAGTGCTTGTCCTCGCCAGGCAGGACAAGCATCCCGCTGCAGCGAGATCGTTCCGCGGGTTTCTCGAACGGCTTCCTCCTTTACAAAGGGCATGTGAAAAAACGCACGTTCCACCTCGAGTGGAGGTTCCAGAGGAGCTTTTTTATATGTCGAAGTGCTGCCCGCATTCGCTAAAAGCATCCCTCCACAACGAGGCCGTTCGGGAACCCCGAACGGCCTATTTTATTCGCCTGTTTTCAGCGGCGAGAACTCTCTCGACTCAGTCCTCTGAGCCTTCGCCTCACGCCATCGGAGGGAGTTCGATCCCGTCTCGATTAATGCGGACGCGTCGGCCCTCGATCGCGAGCCGTCTCTCTGCGAAAAGCCGGACTGCGAGTGGAAGAAAGCTGTGTTCCTGCTCGAGGATCCTCCCAGCGAGCGTCTCCGGGGTGTCGTCGTCGAGGACGGGCACCGCCTTCTGGAGGATGATGGGGCCTCCATCGACGCTTTCGTCGACGAAATGGATCGTGCAGCCGCTCACTTTCGCGCCCGCCTTGATCGCGTCCTCCTGCGCGTGCGCCCCCGGGAACGACGGGAGGAGGCTCGGGTGGATGTTGATGATTCGATTCCTGAACTCCCCGATGAAGTAGGGCGAGACGAGGCGCATGAAGCCTGCGAAGACAACGAGGTCCACGCGATGTTGTCGCAAGATCTTGAGGATCCCACGTTCGAACGCAGCGCGGTCCGTCCCGAACGGTTTGTGGTCGACGACCGCGTGCGGAACGCCATGGCGCTTCGCCCGCTCGATAACGGGCGCGCCGGGTACGTTGCACACAAGGACGGCGATGTGCACGTCAAGCTCGCCGCGGTCCAGCGCGTCGAGCAGGCTCTGGAAGTCCGTCCCCCGCCCCGAGGCGAGGACACCGACGTTGATTCGAGCCATCGTCCCCCTCAGTGCTTGAACAACCGCAGCCCCGTAAAGACCATTGCGATGCCGTGCTCGTCCGCGGCTGCGATGATCTCTGCGTCGCGGATCGAGCCGCCGGGTTGCGCGATCGAGGCAATGCCCCCGTTCGCGAGCTCGTCGATCCCGTCGCGGAACGGGAAGTAAGCGTCACTCACCGCTACGCTGCCCCGCGCGGCGTCCTTCGCCTTATAGCACGCGAGCATGCACGCGTCGACGCGGCTCATCTGGCCCGCCCCGATGCCGACGGTCCGCTCGCCCTCCGCGAGGACGATCGAATTCGACTTCACGAACCGCGACACTTTCGTCGCGAACAAAAGGTCGCGCACCTGCTCGAGAGTCGGGGCCTTCTTCGTGACGACCTTCAGAGAGGCGGGCCGGAGTTCGGGATAGTCCGTCGTCTGCACTAGGAGGCCGCCAAGGACCCGCACCATGTCGAGTCCATGGTCTCTCCGGAACTCGCCGCGGGTCTGAACGATGAGGAGGGACCCCTTCTTCTTCTGTTTCAGGATCTCCAGCGCCGCGGGCTCGTATCCCGGTGCGATCACAGCATCGAGGACATGCGGTTTCATCGCGCGGGCCATCGCGACATCAATCGTGCGATTCACGCCGACGACGCCGCCGTACGCGGAGATCGGGTCCGCAGCTTGCGCGGTCTGGTACGCGTCCGCGAGCACCTCGGCGATCGCGACGCCGGAAGGGTTCGTATGCTTCACGACCGCGGCCGCCGGTCGTTCGAACTCCATCGCGATGCGGAGCGCGGCGTCGAGGTCGAGGAAGTTGTTGTACGACATCTCGCGGCCGTTGAGCTTCTCCCCGTTCCCGACGGAGGCATGCGGGACGGACTCACGGTACACCGCGGCCTTCTGGTGCGGATTTTCCCCATAACGGAGGTCCGCGATTTTCGGCATCGCGAGGCGCAGGGCCGGTGGAAAGAGCCCACCCTTTCGGCGGGCGAGGTAATTGTAGATCGCCGCATCGTACCCGCTCGTGTACTCGAACGCCTCGAGGGCGAGGTCCTCCCGCAGCGGGGCGGGGACGCCGCCACGCCGGAGCGCTTCGAGCACTTCGGGGTACCGCGATGTTTTGACGACGACCGTTACGCGGTTCGCATTCTTCGCGGCGGCACGAATGAGGGCGACGCCCCCGATATCGATGTTCTCGATCGCATCGGCATGGCTCACGCCCGGCTTCGCAATCGTCTCCTCGAACGGATAGAGGTTCGCGACGACGAGGTCCATGGGCTCCACCCCATCCTTCCGGAGCTCGTCCGTTCTCCCCTCCGGGGCAAGAATCGCCGCGAAGATCTTCGGATGGAGGGTCTTCACCCGCCCGCCCAGGACCTCCGGATGGCCCGTGTAGTCCGCGACGTTCCGGACGGGCACGCGCTCCGCGCGGAGGATCTTGGCGGTCCCATCCGTCGCGAGGAGCTCGTAGCCGAGCGCGACCAACCCTTTCGCAAAATCGACGATGCCGCGCTTGTCCGACACGCTCAGAATCGCGCGTCGTTCGCCCGGCATTCAGATTACCGCGATGACATGGGCCCCGCGGCATTAAGGTTTCGTCTCGTGCGGACTACCGCGACGCCGCGACTTCGATTACGGGTCTCGGGTACAGCCCTGCGTCCCTTACGATTACGGGGACTGCGTCTTCCCAATTCACTGCCATGATGTGGACGCCGGAGACGCCCTCGATCTCACGGAGCCGCTCGATCCCCTCGACCGCGATTCGGATTCCCTCGGTGCGTGGGTTCGATGCGCGGTCGAGGCGCGTGCTCACGCTTGGGGGCACGATGATTCCGGGGACCTTCTGGTTCATGAACCGCACCATTTTCGCGGACTTCAGAGGGATCACCCCCGCGAGGATGTTTACCTTCTCATGGAGCCATTCCTTCCGGACGAGATGCATCCACTCATCGAACGCGTCGACGTCGTAGATTGCTTGGGTCTGGACGAAATCCGCCCCCGCCTCGACCTTGCCGCGAAGGTTGACGAACGCCTCCTCCGGATTCCCGCCGAACGGGTTCGAGGTCGTGCCGATGAACAGGCTTGGGGCGGCGTCGACGGGATCCCCGCCGCGAAGGGTTCCCGTGTCCCGGAGCCTTCGGAGTGTCTCGATGAACTCCTCCGTCTCGAGGTCGAATACGGGCTTCGCGCCCCGCTCGTTTCCAAGTGCGGGATCGTCGCCTCGCAGGCACATCACGTTCCTCACGCCGATCGCCGCGGCGCCGAGGACATCTGCCTGGAGGGCGATCCGGTTCCGGTCTCGCGTGGCGACCTGCATCACCGGCTCCATCCCCTCGCGGAGGAGGAGAGCGGCCGCGGCCCAGCTCGCCATCTTCACGAGGGCCCGAGGGCAGTCCGTGACGTTGAACGCATCCGCATGGCCTCGCACCGTGTGTGCGACGCCGATGAACTCGCTGGGGTCCGCGGACGCCGGCGGCGCGATTTCCGCGGTCACGGCGAAGCGTCTCTCGGAGAGAACCCGCTCGAGGCGGCTGCCGCTTCGCAGGGAAGTCCGGACGGCCTTGCCCTCCATGTGCGTGCCATCCCGGGGGCTCACTAAAGCCTTTCGGGCCGGGCCAGCGAAGTTTTTATCGCGCCGCGAGGATGCCACGGCGATTGTCCTGACAAACCCGGCGTGGCTGCTTGTCCTCGGTTTCCCCGCGAGGCGCGGGGGGCGAGAGGCCCGACCGCTCGTCGACGTACGGCTCGAGCCCGGGATCGACTTCGAGCCGACGCACCTTATCTATCACATCACGGTTCGGAACCCCGGGCACGAGACGATCCGGGAGGTCCTCATCACGCCGCGGGTCGCTCACGGACCGTTCCGGATCGAGGAGCCGCCCCGCGGGATCCCCGTTCTCGAGCCACAATCGTTCGGCACGGCGTCGTTCAAGGTCGAACCGGACGGCGAGCCCGCGGAAATCGAACTCGGGGGGGACGTGCGGTACCGGGTCGGTGCGGCGAAGGCGACGATCGAGGCCGTCGTGGCGCCGATGCGGCTCGACCTGCGGCCCCCCGTCACTCGCCCCGTGTATCTGACCCCGACCGCGCTCCGGGAGATGGCGTCGAAGTCCTTCTCGATTCAGGAGACGCTCCCCCTGGGAGGCGACGCGGGATTCTGGTTCCCCCGTATCGCGTCCGCCCTCGAGGCGGAAGGCCTCGAGAAGGTGGAGGAGAAGGTCCAGACGACGGACCGTGCGTTCACGGGCCAAGCGAGCCTCCACGGCCTCGACCTCCGTGGGAACTCGTACGCGGTAAGGATCGTCGCATCTCGCAAGGAGACGTCCACGCTGCGGCTCCTCGTGTTCGTGCAGGCGGAGGAGTCCCTTTTCGGATTCTTCTGGCGGGTCCGGAAGGCCGTGCAGGGCGCGCTCCGAGAGAACCTCACCACCCATAGAGCTCCGTGAGGGCCATCGCCCGCCGGAGTCGGAGGAAGTCGATTCCGTGCTTGAGCATCCAGGGGCTGCGGCTCATCCGACGGAGCCCGGCGGGAACCGAGAGAGTGTGCCAGTCGATCGGCTCGAGGAACTCCCCGACGAAATTCAGGACGCGGTCGTCCCACGTCCGGATTCGATCGATCATCCACCACAGGAGAGGATCGAGAAACGGCGAGGCCCGGAGGACGCGATCGTAGTCCGAGAGGCGCTCCTTCGCCGCGAGTTCGCCCGCGACGCGGCCGGAGTACAATGCCGCGTGAATCCCGCCCCCATTCAGCGGGTTCGTGACGCCCGCCGCGTCCCCGACGACCGCAACGCCATTGGATGCGTAGCTACGGAACTCGTATCGGTACGGAATCTGGCCGGCGATTGTCGCCCGCCGCTTCTCCGGATTGATTCCCCGTTCCCGGCAGAACTCTACGAGAGCGTGATGGGCGTCGATGTGCCCGCCCGCGCCCACGTTTACGTGGTTGCCGCGGGGGAAGATCCACGCATACCCACCATCGTAACGTTTCGCAAAATAGAGCAGGAACACGTCTCGTTCCGGAGGCGCCACGTCGGTTGCGTCGAACCGCCATTCGTACGCGCGGATCGCCTCGGCCCTCTCGAGGAGACCCGCCCAGCGCGCGACGAGGCTCGCGGGGCCGTCCGCCCCGATGACGAGGGGCGCGGTCCACACTTTCGAATCAGATCGGAGCTCCCATCCTCCCGAGGTCCGCGTCATCCCCTTGACGCGCTCGCCGAGGTGGAGGTCCACGCCGGCGTCGATGGCCGCATCCGCGATCGTGCGGTCCATCTCCCCGCGGTCTACCGCGAAGCCGGGGAGCCGCGTGATTGTGAAGCGCCTCCCGTTCGGCATCACCGCCTTCGCGCCGCGGACGTGTTGCCGGACAAACCGCGGGTCGGGTCGCAACCCGTTCGATTCGAGGGCGAAGTGGCTCACGCCCTCCGCGCACTGGACGGGCTCGCCGACGGTCCGCCGCTTTTCGAGAACGGCGACGCGGAGGCCGCCCCGCGCGGCCGCTAGGGCTGCCATGGTCCCGGAGGGCCCCGCGCCGACGACGAGGAGGTCCGACTGCATGTACCCTCCAATCACGGAGGCAGTCGATAAAGGCGTCGCGAGTTCTCCCGGTCACGCGGGGGCTCGAAGGTGATGCGGTTTGTGCGGGGTCACGCCTCAACAAAAGTTCTTATCGCACGCATTGGTAGTGAGAGTTCGGGTTGTTGGATGGCAACCTCCACCTCCTTTGACCCCACCGTCCAACAACCCCCTTTCCGGTAAGACCGGCGGGTCATTCGCAAGTTCCGAGTCGCGTTCCCGGGTCACTGGAGGACGGTCCGTCCGTGCCCCGTCAGATTGTACACGTACGGCGGCACACCCCGCTTTAGAGCGCGCCCGCGCTGCTTCGTCACAAGGGAGATCGCCTCGAGAACGCGGAGGTGGTTGCTCACCGCATACTCGCTCATCACGAGCTCCTCGGAGAGCTCGAACCCCGTCGCGTCCGGACGTCCGGCGAGGTACTCGAGAATCGCACGACGAGGCTCCGAGAGCGCTTCCGCGGTCATCCGCCGGATGGGCTTCGGCTCGAGGGACAATCGCTCGTAGATCTTCGTGCCCTTGACCGAAGGCGTGACGGTGACCCGGCAGAGCTCGTCCTTCTCAATCTCCAGAATGTGTTTGTACACCGCGACGGCGGCGATGCCGAGTTGCTCCGCGATTTCGGGAATCGCGGTGTCCTTCCCTCGGTACAGCTTGTTCTCGACCAGGATGCTGAGGACCTCGCGCTGTCGTTCCGTGAGGCTCCTCAGATCCCCGGAGGCCAGCACGCGCAACCATTCCGGGGGGTTGAATATCAAGATTCGTGTCTGATTGCCAAAGTCGATTCCCTATCGTACACGTGTTGTACGTTTTTATGCTCGATATTGATACGCAGCGCGCATGGGCGCGGAGGTGATTGACGGGAAGCGAATTGCGGAAGAGATCCGCGCCGAATTGCGCCCACGCATTGCGTCGCTCCAGACCCGGGCCAAGACGCCTGGTCTCGCAGCGGTTCTCGTCGGCGACAACCCCGCGTCTGCCTTGTACGTGAAAATGAAAGCGAGGGCGTGCGAGGAGGTGGGGCTCCAGTCCGTCATCGTGAAACTGCCGCGAGAGACAGCGCCGGAACGCTTTCTCGCGGAAGTCGAGCGCCTCAACACGGATTCGTCGATCCACGGGATTCTCGTGCAGCAACCCCTCCCCTCGCAGATTCCTGCGATCGCCGCGGTGTCGTGCGTCTCCCCGTGGAAGGATGTGGACTGCTTTCATCCCGAGAACGTGGGCCTCCTCCTGATTGGGATCCCGCGGTTCGCACCCGCAACGCCTGCAGGAGTCGTCGAGCTCCTTCTTCGGAGCGGACATGACCCCTCTGGGAAGCACGTCGTGATCCTCGGACGCAGCAACATCGTCGGCAAGCCGCTCGCCGCGCTCCTCATGCAGAAGGCGAAGGGTGCGAACGCGACTGTCACTGTTTGCCATTCTGCGACGCGGGATCTTCGCACGATTGCACGGAGCGCGGACATCCTCGTGGCCGCGATGGGCCGTCCGGAGTTGGTCACGAAGGACATGGTGAAGCCTGGCGCCGTCGTGATCGATGTCGGGATCAATCGCGTGCCGGACGCGACGAAGAAGCAGGGCTACCGAACGGTCGGCGACGTAAGGTTCGAAGAGGTTCGGGAGGTAGCGAGCGCGATCACCCCCGTTCCCGGCGGCGTCGGCCCGATGACAATCGCGATGCTACTCTCGAACACGGTCTATGCGGCGGAGGTCGCCGCGGGGTCGAGAAACTAGAAATCCCGCACGGCGCTTCCCGCCATGGCGGGAACATGAAGGTCCTCGTCGTGGGCGGGGGAGGACGCGAACACGCGATCGCGAAAGCACTCGCGCGGAGCAGGGCAGATCTCTACGCGGTAATGGGGAACCAGAACCCCGGGATCCGCCGCCTCTCGAAGGAGCTCCTCATCCACAGCGTCACGGACGTGCCGACGATCGTCGCCTGGGCGAAGGCGCGGAGCGTCGACATGGCGGTGATCGGACCCGAGGCGCCCCTCGCGGTGGGAATCGTCGACGCGCTCGAGACCGCCGGCATCCCCGCCATGGGCCCGGACCGGGACGCCGCACAACTCGAGACGAGCAAGGAGTTCGCGCGGGATCTGATGCGGGACCACAGGATCCCGGGGCTCGTCGACTACTGGGCCTTTGACCGCCTCGAGGACTTCCAGGACTGGCTCAACGACTGCGACTTCGAGTTCGTGATGAAGCCGATCGGGCTCACGGGCGGGAAGGGCGTGAAGGTCTGGGGCGATCATGTTCGCTCGAAGGGCGAGGCGGAGGTGTATGCGAAGGAGATCTTGGGCCAGAGTATTGGCGGTGAGTCGCGGTTCCTTGTCGAGGAGAAGGTCGTCGGCGAAGAGTTCTCTCTCCAGGCTCTCTGCGACGGCACACGGCTACTGCCGACGCCCCTCGCGCAGGACCACAAGCGGGCGTACGAGAAGGACGAGGGGCCGAACACGGGAGGGATGGGCTCCTACTCGGACGCGGACCACCGGCTCCCGTTCCTCACGAAAAAGGACTACGAAGCGGCACTCGCGACGATGCGGGCGACGATCGATGCGATGGCGCGGCGGGGCACACCGTTCCGCGGGATTCTCTACGGCGGGTTCATGGCGACGCGCGACGGCGTCCGCCTCCTGGAGTACAACGTTCGGTTCGCGGACCCGGAGTCCATGAACGTGCTCCCGATCCTCGAGGACGATTTCCTCGAGCTGTGCGAGAGCGTTGTCGACGGGGACCTCCCGATGGCTGCGCGGTTCGCGAAAAAAGCGACCGTGTGCAAGTACGTGGTCCCCATCGGATACGGGACCTCGCCGCAGGGAGGAAAAAGGGTCGAAGTCGACGAAGCGGCGATTGCGAAGGCGGGTGCCGAGCTGTTCTATGCGGCGGTCGACGAACGCGAGGGCAGGCTGTACACTACGACCTCGCGCTCCGTCGCGGTCGTGGGGATCGCTGAGAGCCTGCCGGCAGCGGAGTTGATCGCTGAGGCGGGCCTCGTCCACGTGAAGGGCCACGTGTATGTCCGCCACGATGTCGGGACTGCGAAGGCGATCGACCGCAAGGTCGCGCGGATGAGGACGCTGCGATCCTAGAATCGCATCAGACTTCTCCTCGCGCCAAAAGGTCTATACGCACTCCGGCTTGTGGTCCCCATCCGTGAAGGACCTGAAGGACATCATCGGCGAGATCGAGTCACGCCTCGACGAGAAGGACGAGGTCCGCGAACTCGCGCTAAAGTCATCCCGCGCAATCGCGCGGCTAAGCAGCGCGGCGATCCATGGACTTCACAAAGGGGAGGATTCCGAGACGCCCCTCCGGGAGGCCCGCGAGGAGGCGATGAAGCTGCGGAGCGTCCTCGAGGAGCATCCGGACCTGTACCATTCCGGGTTCGTCGAGAACGCTCTCCAAGAGCTATGCGAGGCCGCGGTCGTTGACTCGATCGCCCACGGCCGGCCCCTGCCGGGTCCCTCGGAGCTCGGAGCCACGGACGCGTCGTACCTCCTCGGGCTCGGAGATGCCGTCGGCGAACTCCGGCGGTTCGCGCTCGAGGAGCTTCGGCGGGGCAACGTCGCCGCCGCCGCGGATCATCTGAAGACGATGGAGGACATCTTCGACCTCCTCGTCCGCTTCGACTACCCGAGCGGTCTTGTGGCGATGAAACGGAAGCAGGACATCGCCCGTGCGCTGATCGAGAAGACGCGGGGCGAGCTCTCGGTCGCGACCCGCGGGAAGGCGCTCGAGGAGAAGCTCGACCGCCTCGAACGTCGGCTCTGATTCGGGACCGACTTCTGGCTGTTCTGTCGCGAGGCTCAGCGCCGCCGGCGTCGTAACGCGCGGACGACGAGGAACGTCACGCTCACGATCGCGGCGAGAATCGTAATCGTGACGCCCCAGCTGAGGTCCAGCTCCTTTTTGTAGAATACATCGAGGAATGCGACCTCGCCCTTGTCCTGCTCGATCACGCCGTTCCGGTTCAGGTCCGCTTCGGCGCGAACGGAATGCTGCCCGAGCGCGAGGCGGATCGGGAAATATCTGAACGAAGCCGTCCCGGTCGCGCCGGCCTCGATCCGCGTCAGGTTCGCGTACCCGACGAACGTGCCGTCGACGTAGAATTTCACGGGGACGTTGGTCGCCGCAGCGGCGCCGTTGTTCACGAACGTCGCGGTAAGGACGATCGGGGTGATCACAGTAATCGCCTTCGTCAGGGTCGTCGCCTCGAAGTCTGGGCCGTTCGAGGAGTTCACAAGCGCGACGAGCGTGATCGAGGTCTCCCGCGTCGGCGCCGTGATGTTGAGTCGGAAGGGACCCGTCTCGCCGAACTCCGTGCGGGGCGCGGTCTCGAGGGGCAGCCCTCCTGCGAGATCCGCGCCTGTGATGTAGAACCGGACGGAGAAGTTCCCCCCAATCTCCGAGCCCGGCCCTCCAGTCGCGTTCACAAAGTATGAGGTGAGTGATCCGGGGGCAACGGCATCCGGGCCCGCCAAGTTCGCGACGAGTTCCGTCTGGGCTCTCGTCGATGGGAGGGCGACCCCCAGCAAGAGGATGGCGAGGACTCCCAGCGAGAGCAGCAGCCCCCCACGCACGTCATCGCCTCCGTCGGACCGTGAACACGAGACCCGCCGCCATCGACGCGATGATCGTGACGAGGATCGCTATGAGCGGGTAGTTCAGCGGGAGGTCGTTCACGATGTTGATCCCGTTCGCGGTGATTCGTCCCGTCGGGCTCAGGAGCGGCAGCTCGAGCGCGAACTGCTGCGTCGCCTGGATTGTCGCAAGGTCCTCCGCGGCGACCGTGATGACGGCGACGGCCCCCGCGCCTCCGCCCCGGTTCTCGAAGGTCACCGTGATGGTGCGGGTCGAGTTCGCCTCGACGGTGAGGTTGTGGATCGTCACTGCGAGGGTGCCGGTCTCCGGAGAGACGAACCGCACGACCCAGCCTCGCGCCGCGAGCTCCCCTGCGTTCGGGAGGGCGAGGCCCACGGTCTCCCGCGCGTTGCCCGTGTTCCGAACCGTGACCGTATAGTTCAGGTAGAGTCCGTCGAACGTCGGGGACGAGGTCGAGAAGTCGAGGCCGATGCTACGCCGCCGCAGGATGTCGACGAGGACCTTCACATCGCCCGCCGTGCTGCCGTCCTTCGCGCCCGTAGCCCGGATCGCGACGTCGCCGTGGTCGACGAGGGCGTCAGGCGGGGTCCTGATCGTGACCCGCACCGTCGTCGCGTCGTTCCCCGTCTGCCCGAAGTTCAGGGAGACGCGCGGCTGGCTGAACGTGAACGTCCACGAGGCGGGCGACCCGGAGAAGACGAACTCGTCCGCGACGTTGCCCGTGTTTTGGACGACGAGAGTGTACGTGACGGACCCGCCGCCGGGGATCGCCGTCCGCTCACCGCTGTCCCAGAGGAACGTGACTTGGCGCTCGTCCTCCCGGACGAGGTCGAGGTTCAGTGGACCGGAGGTCCCGTCGGCCTCGAACGTCGTGTCTTTCGAGTATCGGACCCCAACCCCACTCTCCATCGCCGTCGTTTCTCCCGTGACGGCGTACAACCCGGGGGGCAGGACGATCCGGTACGTTCCCGTCGCATCGGAACGCGTGTGTGCGCTCGCCGCCGCGGTGAACGTGATGTCCGCGGACACGCGGTCGTTCGAGCGGGATGAGGTCACGCCCGTCACGAGGAAGGAGGGGACGAGGACCGGGTTCAGCGCGAGGTCCCGGCCCTGGGGCACAGTCACAACGCCAAGGAACGCTCGGGTCCCGGACGAGCCGACGACGTAGAGGTCGTAAGCGCCGGGGTGGATTTGCAGGCCGAACGTGCCGTCAGCGCCCGCCGTTGCCGACGCGTTGATCCCGCCAGGCGAGCGGGCCGTGAACGTGAGGGACGCCGCGGTGCCAACGTTGCCGAACGCCACACGACCGCTCACCGTGGAGTTGTCGAGGGACCGGCTCGCGGCGATGTCGAACGTCGCGGCGGAAGTGTTCGCGGCGATCGAGAGGGAGCCCGAGAACGTGAGCCGGACGAATCGGACGACGCCGTCAATAGGCATTGTCGTATCGGCGTCCACGGCCACGGCATAATCCCCCTCGATGAGATCCACAGAGTACGTCCCCGTCGCCGTGGACGTCGTGCGGAGGAGCCCGCCTTGCGCGCGGGTGAACGTGATCGTGGCGGGGTCCGACATCGGGATGCCGAGGACCCGCGCCGTGCCCGTGACGAGCGTGGTGCGGGCGAGGGGCATGGTGAGGTTCAGGGCGCCGCTCACGGTGAGGTCGTCGAGGAACAGGTACGGGACCCCGGACTGGATCACGTTCGCCGTCACGGCATAGTCGCCAAGCGCGAGGTACGTCCGGAACTGGCCGTCCGTGACGGGCGCAACGACGGTGTCGAGGCCCTCGAAAGCGATCGTCCCGTTCACGGCCTGGCTGCTGATCGTGACCGTGCCCGTGACGCGCCCCCTCTGGACGACCTGCAGATCGTGTTGCGCGGTCGCCACGCCGACGTCGACCGCAATCTGCTCCGCCGCGAACGTCTGCCATCGGACGGCGTCCGAGCCCGTCGTCACGTTCTCGTCGACCTGGACCTCGTACTCGCCGGGGGCAATCGACACGGAGTAGAGGCCCTGTGCATCGACCGTCGTTTCGACTCCGACGGCACCGCTCCCGAGCGGGGCAAGTCGGATCTTGAACGAGGCGCCGAGGACAGGGTCGCCCGCCTGGCGGACCGTCCCGGACAGCGTGACGTTCGTCGCGGTGATCGCGATCTCATCGTCGAGTCCGATGTTCGCCGGCAGGCCGGGCCCGCGCTGAAGCGTCGAGTACCCTGGCGCGGCGATCGTAACGGAGTACGTCGCGTTCGCGTCGAGGGGCGCGTCGAACCCGCCCGCGTCGTCCGTGAAGATCGTGAGGACGCGGCCCTGCGCGTCCGAGATCGAGATCCGAATCGCCGCGGCGCCCTCTCCCGGATCCGCGGCTCCGTTTCCGTTCAGATCGCGGAACACAGTCGCGTGATGGGACTGGCGCCGCGTGAGGGTCAGGTCGAGCGTCGTCGACGCGGTGAACGTGCGGCGCTCGAGGAACGCGTCCCCCTGCACGACCGCGTGGATGTCGTACGTCCCGCGCGGGAGGTACGCAACGTAGGACCCCGTCGTGCTCGTCAGGGTTCGGTAGAGGTTGCCCGTGAGGGATCGGAACACGACGGGCGCGGCCTGTGCGGCCGCTGCCGTCGACCCCAATCGGACCTGTCCGCGGACCTCGACGCCGTCGACGAACGCAGGGTTGTATGTTGCGTTCTGTGCCCGGAGGACCGTGATCGTCTGGAGGATCGAGAGGAGGCGGGTCTCACGGTAGTGTCGACCCGCCACCGTCCAGGCACCTGCGGGGAGGCGGATGGAGTAACGGCCACCCGCGTCGGACGTCACGGAGGCTGTCACGGAGGGGTCGGAGAGGAGCGTCAGCTGGAACGTCGTGAAGGCCTGGATGTTCCCTCCGACAAAGGTCGTGCCCGTGAGGTTCCCGGACGGGTACAGGGTGAGGTCCGCTCCCGAGACCGGGACGCCCGCGAGGAGGCTCAGGTTCGCCGGGAGGGACACGCGGTCGCCGAGGACGGCATGGATCTCGTACTCCGACCGCAACAGGCCTCCGAGGGTGAAGTCCCCATCCGCATCCGTCGTGGCGGTCCACGTCGTGTCGTTTGCGGGGTCACGCACAACAACGGTCGCGAAGGGGACGCCGATCGCGTTCGGGTCCTCTACGCGGCCCGCGGCCTGGAGCGCGGGGACGGCGAGGTTCTTCGTGAGCTCCTCCACGCCGATTTCCTGCACCCCGAGGTCCTGGGTCCGCCCATCAATCGTCACGTTGAATCGCGTGGTCCCTTCGGGGAAGTCCTGAATCTCGAACCGTCCTGCAGGGTCCGAGACGATTGTGCCTCGGAGTTCGGTGAGGCCGTGGACATACCTGATTGTTGCGCTGGGGAGGAGACGGTCCACACCGTCCGTGAGGACGCGGTCCCCGTCGATGTCGAGGAACACGCGACCCTTGATCGTGTGCCCGGCGAGGACGATGTTCCTTGTGATCAGCCAGTCCGGAATCCCGTCCCCGTCGGAGTCGACGTTCTCCCGCATCGCAGCCTCGTCCGTGACCGTGAACGTCTGGGTCTGGAGGATATTCGCCGCCGTGCGGGTCCGCGTGTTGAGGGCCCCGGAGGAGACGATCAGCTTGACCTCGCCGAAGGGGGCGAGGACGGAAAAGCGGCCGTTCTCGTCCGTGATCGCCTCGTAGTGGGGCACCCCAAGCTCATCTTGGACAGTGACCAGGAGCCGGGATACGGGGACGCGCCCGTTCACGGTGACGGTCCCGTTCACGTACGCCCCGTCGTAGTACTTCGCGAAGACGATGCCGCTCGAGACGTAGGCGGCCGTGGAGAGGTCGACGACGCCGACGGCCCGACCGGCATCGATTTCCGCCTTTAGCTTCAGGGCGTCGAAGTAGTTCATCGCGCGATATTCCGTCGTGTGGTTCTGCGGGTCCACGTACGGGTTGTAGTACGCCGTCCGATACACGACGCGCCAGTGCGAGAGGTTCCACGCCGGTAGCGGCTCGAGGAGAATCGCGTTCTGTCCCGAGATTCCGGGAATCCCGTCGTCCTCGCTCGCCCCAGCCTCCGTCGGCCGGAAGCCGATGTAGACCCGGTAGAAGAAGCTCCG
>Ga0209321_10000021_pt1 | contig 68692 bp, 52 predicted proteins | sample Rifsed16ft4_FD_184012 | JGI IMG/M metagenome (GOLD analysis project Ga0209321, IMG submission 184012) | Soil microbial communities from Rifle, Colorado, USA - sediment 16ft 4 - CSP-I_5_4 (version 2) | ecosystem: Environmental > Terrestrial > Deep subsurface > Rock core/Sediment | place: Rifle...
GCCTTGGCCCGGCGTTAGTGGGACAGCAGTGAGTCTGACCCTGTTAATTAATATAGATACTATGGAAACACTTATCGCAATTGCACATATATTGGGATCTCTCATTGCTGTAGTAGCCTTTGGCTTTGTCGTCCTTCTCATAGCCGCTTGGGAAACTGATAGGAATCAAAAACAGGTGACAGAAGAGATGTCCGTTAGTCTAGGTGTTCCGGTCGAAGACTTAGATAGCGAGGAACTGGCACCAAAGCTCCTTCAACTATCTTCTGAAAAATTTAGCAGCGAGTTACTTAGAAATCGTATTTCCGATTTCTGCGGGCTCATTCGAACCCTGTGGGGTTGGCTCGGTACGGCTGCTCAAGCAATGGTTTTGATAGCTGTAATATGGTTCACAATTACTGATAATACTGAAAATGCCGTCTATGCATGGTTTGTCGTGGGCATCTCAATTGTTTTTTGGATTGTTAGCGTTATTTTTTCGTTTATATGCAAGCTTTTAACGGGCAGATATCCAGGGCAAGCCAAGCAGGCAAGAAAGGCGGCGGCTGAATGGGTAAAAATTCATAGTGAGCAGCTTCGAATGGAAAAATTGTAATTGCCTAACAAGGCAATTTCACTCGGACGCATTATTCGCTCACTGCGTTAGCTACAAATGCACCGGTGAATTGCGGCGTTAATTTCCTGACTCCTGACTCCTGTCTTCTGTATTCTTGATATTCCTTTTCCTCCTCTCTTCCCATTTTCTCACTGCTGTGAGACGCCATAGCATCCTGACGGCGACATATCCGATAAGTGCGCTGATGGAAGCCAGAATAAAACTGCCCAGAAACAGTGGTTCCCAGATATGGATTAATTTGTGCAATACCGGTTCGAATTCGACTTGCCGTTCCGGTACATCCAGTATCCTTGTGCCCAGTTTGTAAGCAAAGATGAAGATGGGCGCAAAAGTCAGCGGGTTGGTTACCCAGGTGAAGATCACCGCCAGCGGCAGGTTCACACGGAACAGGATCGCCACTGCGGCCGCTACAATCATGTGAATGGGCAGTGGAATGAACGCACAGAATAATCCTGCCGCCACACCTCCGGCAGAAGAACGGCGGGTCAGGTGCCAGATATTGGGATCATGTAATAATGATCCGAAATGACGTATATACTGATGTTCCCGAATCTTGTGGTGTTCAGGCAGGTAACGTTTAAAAAATGATCTCAGGCTCATGCTCGGGTAAAGTATCGGCATCTAAAAAACGCGGTATTATATAGAAAATATTTTAAACAAACCGGATTTCTGTTTATTGGATTTTTAAAAAAAGGATTTTACATGCGTACAGGGACAATCGCTTTTCTCCTGGGTATTCTGCTTACTCACCAGTTCCCCGAATTACCACCGGTCTGGCTGCAATGCGTTCTTCTGCCGGTTTTGATACTTTGCCTGGTTTGCACCCATAAAGGATTGCGCATTGCCGGTTTTATCCTTCTGGGGTGTTTCTGGGCCATGTTCCGGGCCGGCATAATACTTTCTGATGAACTCAGTGTTGACCTTGAGGGTAAAACACTGATTGCAGAAGGCCGTGTGGTGTCCCTGCCGGAATACCGGGACCGGGGTGCAAGGTTTGAATTCCAGATTGGACAATTGCTGTCCACAAATGGGCAAAGCCATGCCGGACCCGGTAAGGTCAGGTTGAGCTGGTATGGGGCCCCTGAAAATCTCATGCCAGGACAAATATGGCGCTTAACCGTTCGCCTCAAGCGGCCTTATGGTTTCAGTAATCCGGGTGGCTTCGACTATGAAGGCTGGTTGTTCCAGCACCGGATCCGGGCTACGGGTTATGTGCCGGATAAAGGGGAGAACCACTATACCGGGTTCAGTAAGGGGCAGTACGTTAACCGGTTGCGCTATTTTTTACGCGCGGGTATCAGCACTCATAGCCATGACCCTGCCTTTGCCGGGTTGATAATTGCATTAGGCCTCGGTGATCGAAGCCTGATTCAGAGTCGTGCCCGGGACACCCTGATCAGGACCGGTACCAATCACCTGCTGGCCATCTCCGGCCTGCACATTGGTCTGGTGGCCGGCCTGTTATATCTGTTGGCCCGGAGACTCTGGTCAGTGGGCGGGATTATGCCGCTCTATATTCCCGCGCCACGCATCGCCATGGTGGCAGCGATCATGGGCGCGACCGGCTATGCCGTGCTGGCCGGACTGTCTATTCCCACACAACGGGCCCTGATTATGGTAACGGTTATCATGCTGGGCCTGTTCAGTCATCGCCGTTATCCCATCTCACAAATATTCTGTGCCGCACTGGTTCTGGTGTTGATCATTGATCCCTTTGCCACCCTGGATGTTGGATTCTGGTTGTCATTTTCTGCGATTGCCATCATTGCTTACGGCATGTCATGCCGGGTAGACACAAATAATCTCTGGTGGCGCTGGGGCCGGACACAATACCTGATTGCCATCGGTTTGCTGCCATTACTGGTGCTGTTGTTCGGGCAATATTCAGTGGCAGGTTTCCTGGCCAATCTGATCGCCATCCCCTGGGTTAGTTTTATCGTAATACCGCTGGTGCTGTCAGGGACTGTCCTGATTAACCTGAGTGAACCGGTTGGCAGGTTTTGCCTGCAACTGGCGGAGTCTGCCCTGGGTTTATTGTGGCCATTTCTCGAATGGCTGGCGGGGATGGATTACGCTGTCTGGCAACATGCCTCAGTTTCAGTTTGGGTATTGGCAGCGGCCATTATCGGGATCATGATATTGCTGCAACCGGCCGGACTGCCGGCCCGCTGGATCGGGCTGGTCTGGTTATTGCCCCTGATCTTTCCGCTCAAGCAAAACCCGGCTGAAAATGAATTATGGTTTACACTGCTTGATGTCGGGCAAGGGCTGTCTGCTGTGGTCCAGACCCGCAAACACACCCTGGTCTATGATACCGGGGCAAGATTCAGCGAGGATTTCAATGCCGGTTCGGCCGTGGTGGTGCCTTATCTCAGGCAGGCGCATATCCGGCACATCGACAGACTGATTATCAGCCATGGTGACAATGATCATATCGGCGGCAGCAAGGATGTTCTGGCGGCATTTCCACAGACACCGGTCCTGACCAGTGTCCCGGACAAAATCAGCCACCATTCCCTGCGAGAATGCCGGGCAGGACAGTCCTGGCAATGGGATGGTGTGGATTTCCGCATACTGCACCCGTCCGAATTGGACAGGTTTACAGGCAATAACCGTTCATGTGTGTTGAAAGTCAGTACTGGCAACCAGGCGATTTTGCTGAGTGGTGATATTGAAAAACAGGTGGAAAACCGGCTGGTGAACAATTACGGCGATGAACTGTCTGCGCAAATACTGGTGGCTCCGCATCATGGCAGCAAGAGTTCATCCACGATCGGGTTTATCAATACTGTCGAACCAGAAATTGTGTTATTCCCGGTGGGTTATCGTAATCGATTCAAATTCCCGAATCAGGATATAATAGAGCGGTATGAGAACAGGGGTGTCAGTATGTATGATACTGCCAGGCATGGAGCCGTGAAAATTAAAATAAATCAGTCCGGGGTGTCAGTTATGAGCCACCGGCACAGCGCCAGACGGTTCTGGCACACGGTAGATAAGTTGGGAAGTTCTAAATAAGCATTTTAACGTCATGCTGGTGAATACCAGCATCCAGTAAATAATTGTTTTACCTGGATTCTGGCATACGCCAGAATGACGACTCAAAAAATTTTGAGGCTTGTTCAGAGTTTTCCTGAATATTCGAAAACAAACCGGGAGTAATGAATGCTGGAACTCATGAAGGCAGGCGGTTGGCTTATGTGGCCAATCACATTATGTTCTATTATCTCTCTTGCCATTATCGCAGAGCGATTCTGGTCATTAAGAAAGAAACGTATTGTACCCGGAAATCTGGTGGCACAGGTCTGGCAATGGGAAAAGGTCGGGCACCTGGATAAAAAACGCATCAATGCTCTGCGCGCCAGTTCTCCACTGGGCCGTGTTATGGCGGCAGGCCTGGTGAACAGGCAACATTCACGGGATGTCATGAAGGAAAGCATAGAAGAGGTTGGCCGGCAGGTTGCGCATGAACTGCAACGGTTTTTAAATACTCTGGGGACGATTGCATCTATTTCCCCGTTACTGGGTCTGCTTGGTACAGTCTTCGGCATGATCAAGGTGTTTGCCGTGATCACGACACTGGGCGTCGGTGATCCGAGTGTTCTGGCCGATGGTATATCAACAGCACTGCTCACCACAGCTGCAGGGTTATCGGTGGCCATTCCATCACTGATGTTTCATCGTTATTTCCGGGGCAAGGTGGATGATCTGGTGATGACCATGGAACAGGAAGCATTGAAGATGGTGGAAGTCATGCATGGGATGCGGGAGAAAGACACCGGCACTGAGGAAACCGGTACAGTATGAATTTTCAGCCCCATAAAAAACAGGATGTAGAGCTTGATATCACCCCGTTGATTGATGTCGTTTTTCTGTTGCTGATTTTTTTCATGGTTTCAACCACTTTCGAACGTGAATCAGAGATTAATATTACTCTCCCGGAGGCCAGCAAAGAGCTGACCCAGCCCAAACCGGATTCAATCAATGTATCAATTGATGCCCAGTCACGCATCTATATCAATGGCAAGGAACTGGTAAATACGCAGATATCAACGATTAAGCAGGGGATATACGATGCACTGGGTAACCTGCCAGATGCTCCCGTTGTCATCAGTGCCGATGCAGCAACTCCGCATCAAATGGTGATTAAGGTGATGGATGCCTCCAGACAACTGAACCTGGTCAGGATTACCTTCGCCACGCGCAAGACTGATGAAGACGAGGAATAATCAACTTCACAATAAGGATATGTATAACATTATTCATAAATATCACTGATTAATGCTATCCCCTGAATTTATTGAAGATCTCTGGTACGGAAAACATCCACTGTCAATACTATTGGCGCCATTAGGCTGGGTATATCAGTCTTTTATGTCCATACGCCGGTTGGCCTATCAGGCAGGTCTGTTACCGGTGAAACGGGTCAGCGTGCCGGTCATTATTGTCGGCAACATCACGGCAGGCGGTACCGGCAAAACACCACTGGTCATCTGGCTGGCGGACTATCTCAAAAAAAATAATTTTCGTCCGGGCATAGTCAGCAGGGGATATGGAGGCGCAGCCAGCCATTGGCCGCAGCAGGTGAGACCGGACAGTGACCCTTATATGGTGGGTGATGAACCAGTAGTCATTGCCAGACACACAGCCTGTCCGGTGGCTGCTTCACCGGATCGTTATGCTGCAGTTGTGCAACTGATGGAGCACGCGGATTGTAATGTTATTATTTGTGATGATGGCCTGCAGCGTAACGCACTGGCACGTGACATCGAGATAGCGGTCGTCGATTCGATCCGGCGTTTTGGTAATGGGCGTTGTTTGCCGGCAGGGCCTTTACGTGAATCCATCCGCCGTTTGCGGTCAGTGGACATGATCGTCAGTAACGGCTATCCAGGACATGGGGAATACCCGATGGAATATCTGGCAAAATCATTACATTCATTGATCGATCCGCATAAGGAAGTGACAGTTGATTCGTTCAAGAACAAAACTGTACACGCCGTGACTGGCATTGGCCATCCTGCAAGATTTTTCAGTATGTTGCGTAATTGCGGGATGAGCATCATTAAACATGAGTTTCCGGATCATTATCATTTTACACGCCAGGACATCCGTTTTGACGATGGATTACCGGTAGTAATGACGGAAAAAGATGCTGTTAAATGTACGGCATTTGCCGGCGAGCATCACTGGTTTCTTGCCATTGATGTTAGAATGAACAATATATTTGAACATCGTTTCTCAAAGTTATTGAAGGACATAATCAATGGACAAAAAACTGCTTGATATACTGGTCTGTCCTGTTACCAAGGGCCCGCTGATCTACGATAAGGAAAAGCAGGAACTGATCTCAAAATCAGCACGGCTGGCCTATCCCATACGCGATGGTATCCCGGTCATGCTGGAAGATGAGGCCCGTACCTTGTCCAGTGAGGAAGTTGAAAAACTTTCATCCTGACGTCAATTAATGTGACTGAAAAATTCAAGGTCATCATCCCGGCCAGGCTCGGATCAACTCGTTTGCCGGGAAAAATGCTGCTGGATATCGGCGGCAAGCCACTGCTGCAACATGTCTATATTGCTGCCTGTAAAAGCAATGCCGATCAGATACTGATTGCCACTGATGATCAGCAGATATGCAACACGGCAAAAGCGTTTGGTGCTGAATGTGTGATGACATCGGTTGCACATACGTCCGGTACAGATCGTCTGGCAGAGGTGGTTGAAAAGCTTGGGTTCCCTGATGAAACCGTTATCGTGAATGTACAGGGAGATGAGATGGGTATGCCGGCAGAGTTGATCAATCAGGTTGCAACGTTGTTAATTAATTGTCCCGCAGAAAAAATAGCAACACTCTGCGAAGAAATGTCTGATGAAGGGGAGATCAACAACCCGAATGTGGTCAAGGTGATATTCAATAAAAATAATGCTGCAATCTATTTCAGCCGGTTACCTGTTCCCTGGCACAAGCAGGGGTTGGCACAGCAATATTTCAGACATATCGGTCTTTACGCATACCGGGCAGGATTCCTCAAAGAATATAGCCAACTGCCTCGATGTGAACTTGAACAGAGAGAGTCACTGGAACAATTGCGTGCTCTCTATCATGGTATAAACATACTGGTCGAAGAAGCACGATCATCATCAGGTATCGGCATCGATACGGAAGACGATCTGAATCGCGCCAGGCAGCAGTATAAATCCATAAAAAAACCATAAAATTTAAAATACCGGATTGGGTCATGCGCACGACGGTATGGATGTGAAGCGACAGTGAGTTCACCATTAAGGCGAAATCGCTATATTGTGAACAGCCAGACAGGATTTTGAGATTAAATTAATTGCTGGCTAAATAGGCTAATCATTAGCGGGCACGGTAGGTAATCCGGCCCTTGGTCAGATCGTATGGGGTCATTTCAACGGTAACTTTGTCGCCGGTCAGGATGCGGATATAGTGTTTGCGCATTTTCCCTGAAATATGCGCGGTGATGACATGTCCATTCTCAAGTTCCACCCTGAACATGGTGTTGGGCAGGGTTTCGATTACTGTGCCTTCCAGTTCTATTTGGTCTTCTTTTGCCATATAAAATGTATATTCCTCACTATTGAAAGACGCGAATTGTGCCTGAATTTCCTGCATCAGGCAAAACCCCGCATTAATTATCATCATTAATCACCGCGCACCCATAGATTGTTCTGCAAAAACTCGGCCGGGGAGAACTGGTTTTTGTAGTTCATTTTTGCGCAACCTTTAATCCAGTAACCCAGGTACAGCCATTTTAGACCCAGCCGGGCAGCTTCATGGATCTCATACAATATACTGAATGTCCCCAGGCTGCGTTTATAAAAATTAGTGTCATAAAAGGTGTAGACTGCAGAAAGCCCGTCATCCATCTGGTCAACGACTGAGACAGCCAACAACTGGTCAGCGAGCTTCATTTCATAAAAAAGGGTGTCCATCCAGTTTGATCCCAGGAAGCCCATATAATCTTTACGCCCGGGATTGTCCATCCCGCCACCCTTGTGTCTGGCATTTATATAGCGGCAATAAAGTTCAAAATGCGGCTCTTCAAATACAGGTGGTTTAGTGATGACTTTTATATCCTGATTGCGTTTCCAGACGCGCGCATGTTTTTTGCGCATAACATGGTCTTGCACCGGGATCCGTATCGGAACACAGGCATTACAATTGTTGCACCAGGGACGGTAAATATATTCACCACTGCGCCGGAAACCTTTGGCTACCAGTTGGGTATAGATATGCCGGTCCATCGGGAAAGCCGGATCGGCAAACAATGTTGTAGCCTGCCGGCCAGGCAGATACATACAAGCATGTTCGGGAGTCGCATAGAAGCACAGATTATGCGCCTGTTTATTTACAGAAAGGTTCATGGCACAGGTTGTTCCGGCAGGTGAGGTTTGATACCGGGTTTGCAATAGTCAGCCAGTATCGCGGCAAAATCATCTCTGGGGATGGGTGTTGCTCCCAGGCTATCAAGGTGTTTTGAATAGACCTGGCAATCAATCAGCTTGAAATCAAGATTTGTCAGCACACGAACAAGATGCACCAATGCAGCCTTAGAGGCATCATTCATTTTGCTGAACATGGACTCACCAAAAAATATTCTGTCTATGGCGATGCCGTACAGTCCGCCAACCAGTTTTCCTTCATGCCAGCACTCTACTGAATGGGCATAACCTTGTTTATGCAATCTGGTAAATCCTTCGATAATGCCGTGTGTGATCCAGGTCCCGTCACTGTTCTTTCTCGGGCCCGCACACATCTCTATGACCCGGGAGAAATTTTTGTTGAACGTAATCTCGTATATTCCTTTATGCAGGGTCTTATGCAGGCTCCTGGAGATTTTGAGATTTTCAGGGAACAGTACCCAGCGCGGATCAGGTGACCACCATAACACAGGTTGTACATCATTATTCCAGGGGAAGATGCCACGCACGTAGGCATCAAGCAATCTCTCCGGCGCCAGGTCTCCACCGATTGCCAGTAATCCGTCCGGATCTTTCAGCGCTTTGCTGATATCCGGAAAATCGCCTGCAATAATATTATCCTTTACCCAGTAAAGCTGGTTAGATCTGGGGTAAGCCCTGGCCATTTTCCCTATACAGCCTTGTAAGCGAGGTGAGTGGATAATTCGTTCATATAATCTTCAATATATTGTTGCTCATGTTCCAGAAAATTCTGTATGGCACAGCGAAATTGTTCATTGGCTATCCAGTGCACAGACCAGGTGGTGACAGGAACAAAACCCCGGCTGATCTTGTGTTCACCCTGGACACCGGCATCCAGTTTTTTGAGACCATGCTGTATACAATAGTCGATAGTCTGATAGTAGCATAATTCAAAGTGAAGGAACTGGAACTGGCTGTTACATCCCCAATGGCGGCCGTAGAGTGTTTCTGTGCCTCTCATGGCGAATGCCCCGGCTATATATTCGTTTTGGTACAGCGCCATAAACAGCAAAGTAGCGTCAGGTAAAGTCCTGCTTAATGATTCAAAAAAAGGCAGTGTAAATCTTGGTTCACCCCATTTACGATAAAACGTAGAGGTATAAAACTGATGATAGATGGCCCAGTGACGGGGGGTGATCTCATTACCATGTAATATCTCCAGTTTAATCCCTGCATCGAGTAATGTGCGGCGTTCCTTTTTCAGTTGCCTGCGTTTTTTCGAATTCAGCGTTTGCAGGAACTCCTCGAAATCATGGTAATGATGATTAAACCAGAGGTACTGACAGGCCTTACGTTTCAACAATCCATCAGCAGCTAACAACAAGCATTCAGCTTCATCCGGGAACAGATAATGCAGGCCGGAAACGCCGGAGTCTTCAGCAAATTTCCTTGCGGCGAAATAAATCTGTTTGCTGACGTCCAGACTGTTCGCAGTATGCTGGTTTACGAGACACCGGGGACCGGTTACCGGGGTAAATGGAATGGCAGAGACCAGTTTTGGATAATATTGCCGGCCAGCCTGTTCATAGGCATCCGCCCAGCTCCAGTCAAATACAAATTCACCGATTGAATTGGTTTTAATGTAAAGCGGTAATGCACCAACAAGTGTGCCATCGGACCAGGCCAGTATATGTGCAGGGTACCAGCCATGATTATCCAGGCATTTATATTGTTCGAGTCCATACAGGAACTCATGCCGCAGGAAAGGATTATCATCAGGAACAAGATTATTCCATTCTGTTGCAGGAACATCCTGTAATGAATCAAGCGTGCGTATGGATAAATTCAAGATGCTGATAATGGTAAATAATCACACAGACAACGGCTGATTGTTAATTAGAGAAGCCACTATCTGTGAGTACTTTCAGATTGAAGCCCAACGCTTCTGTCAGTGTGCGTTTTGAACCCAATAATGAAAATGATGTTTCGGTGTAACCTGAATTTTCGAGAATAAAACGAAATGTGATTTTACTGCCATTCATGATGTTATGCAGAAATGTAGATGTGACCTCTTCGCCTGAGATATACCCGAGTATAAATTCACCCCATTTGCGATGGGCTATACAGGGTGCATCATTAATGGATGTGTTTTCAGGTTTACGTTTATCAACCTGATATGTCGGGCAGTTCTTCCCATCCAGACGGTTCAGGTTGTTCAGCATACTGAAGCGTGCACGGATGACTTTATTGGCGTCCCGGTATATCTCCAGACTGTAGCCTTCACTGTTTTCAGTATGTGCCACCTTGGTCTGTACATCACTGTCGATATTGGTATGGGTAACGATATCCCACTCTGCCAGGACGGGCAGAGAAAATAGCATCAAAAATACACAAATAATCAAATATCCGTATATAGGTAGATGATCCAGGTCTTTATTTGTCATAATAATTTACTGTATTGTGCAGACTGTGCCAGCCGATTGTAATCCAATTGAATTTGATGTTTAACAGATTTATTTCAATTATTGATGATCCGGTAAAATAATGAACCGTAGAAAATTTATACAGTATAGCGCGGGCACATGTCTGGCATTATCATCTTTGCGTTATGCATTTGCAGCAGTGGAGGAACAGCGTATGCGCACCGGATATATATCCGACAAGATTTATCTGCAACATCATCTTGCCCCGGACCATCCGGAATCCCCACAGCGCCTGATAGCGGTGGAAAAGGCCATGCTGGATTCAGGGTTGTTACCGCAGCTGGAACATCTGCCCTTGTTAACCGGTGTTGAATCTTATCTCTATACAATCCATACCCGGCAACATGTGGCCAGCATCAGGAATAATTACCCAGGAATTCACCCGGTGGCGCTCGCCGTTGTGGGTGGTGTATTGTCAGCCGTTGACGCTGTCTGCCAGGGTCGTCTGAGAAATGCATTTTGCGCAACCCGGCCACCCGGGCATCATGCGGATAATACTGGCAGGGAAGAAGGTTTTTGTTTCTACAATGCCATTGCCATTGCGGCCCGTTATGCGCAGCAAAAATACAAGCTGGAGAAAATCCTGATTATTGACTGGGACTATCATCACGGGAATGCTACCGAAGCCGCATTTTACAGTGATCCGGGCGTATTGTATTTCTCAACCCATGACTACCTGGCTTATCCGGGCACGGGCAATCCGGAAAGAAAAGGGGAGGGAGCAGGATTAGGGTACAATATCAATGTTCATCTTGATTGTGATACAACAGACACAGATATCATCCATGCATTTGAAAACAGGCTTGTCCCCGCGGCAAAAAAATTCAAACCGGACATGGTCCTGATATCTGCCGGTTTCGACAGCAGGGTGGATGATCTGCTGGGTTGTTTCAATATCACTGATGCAGGATTTGAAGAGCTGACCCGGATCGCTATGTCACTGGCAGACGAGTTTTGTGACGGACGTATAGTTTCAGTACTGGAAGGGGGTTACAACGTCGAAGGTAACGCCAGCGCTGTTGTGCATCATGTTAAAACTTTATTGTCGTTTCGTGCGTAGCCGCGGCAGTTTCCTGCTGCATCCCTGATTGAAATAAAACAGAACACCTGCCAGGTTCAGGTTTTTCTGCTGGTATCAGTGCCTTTGGTATAAATGGGCAACGTCGTGACATTTCCACTCTGTTCCGTACCCTGCTTGATCCTGGCGGTCCCCTGTTTATTCACTTCGTCGATACGGATAATGGAATGCATCGGGATGTAAGTACGATTGACATTGGCAAATTCCGTCTTCAGGCTTTCTTCAGAGGGGTCGACCACCAGTGATGCCTTCTCACCAAAGACAAGTTCTTCTATCTCAACAAAACCGAACAGTTCTCCCTGATATATGTGTTTGGCATAAACCTCGAAAATCTTGTCCTGGTTGTGAAAGATGATTTTATATATCGGTTTCTTGGGCATGGTCTTTTATCTGCTATTTAATATTGGATTGGCGGGACGGCGGATTCTAACATCATATCACTTAAAAGTTGAAATGCAGGCCGCCACCCGGGCCCAACGGGAAACCCAGTAACAGCCAGCCAACCAGAAGTATGCCCCAGACAATTCCGAATACCACGGTATAGGGCAGCATCATCGCTATCAGTGTGCCCATACCGGAACCTTTTACGTATTTCTGGACCAGTGCCAGCACAATAATCATGTATGGATTCAATGGTGTAATCACATTGCTGACTGAATCCCCTACACGATAGGCCGCCTGCACCAGTTCAGGGCTGAATCCGGCCAGCATCAGCATGGGGACAAAGACCGGCGCGAGGAAAGCATATTTCGCCGACGCCGAGCCGATGAAGAGGTTGGCAAACATGGTCAGCAATATAAAACTGCTCAGTAAGACCGGTGCCGGGATCTGGACTGCGGCCAGTACCTGGCCGCCGGAAATGGCCAGCATTTCACCCAGGCCACTGTATTTGAATGATTCGATAAACTGGGCAGCAAAAAAAGCCAGCACAATATAAGGACCAAGATCTGCAATGGTATCACCCATGATATTGGCGGCATCCTTGTCATTTTTAATCCGTCTGGTGCTGATGCCGAATACTATTCCGGGGATCACAAAGACCAGGAACAATAACGGTACAGTCACTTCTATCCAGCGTGCAAAGCGGTTACCCTCGCCATGTAACGGCGCGCCGGGTATCTTGATATACAGAACAAAAATAACCAGGGTCACAATCAGCGCAATCAGTGCATTACGCAGACCTTTTGATTCAAATGTAGCCCGGTAGGTGTCGATCACATCAGTATCCACCTCAATCGTCCTGTATTTACTGCTCATCGGTTCCACCCATCGGGCCGTCACCAGCCAGCCGGTCAGGGTCAGCACGATGGTCGAGGCGATCATGAACCACCAGTTTGCAGTCACGGCAACCTGATAATCCGGTGCGATAATGGTCGCTGCGCTCTGGGTAAAACCGGCCAGTAATGGATCGAGCGCCGTAATAAACAGGTTGGCACTGAAACCGGCCGAAACTCCGGCAAAGGCAACTGCGATACCTGTTAACGGTGATCGTCCTGCGGCCAGATAAAGAGCAGCAGCGATCGGAGGCAGCACCACATATCCTGCATCAACAGCAACTGATGACATGATACCGAGAAACATCGTTACCGGTGTGAGCAATGCGGGTGGCGTATGCACAATTACATAACGCAATATGGCAGAGAGTAATCCGGTACGTTCGGCCATGCCGATACCGAGCATGCCGACCAGTACAATCGCCAATGGCGGGAACCTGATAAAATTTTCCACCATATGACTGAACAACCACCATATTCCGGCACTGGAGATCAGGCTATTGGCTGTTAATACACCGGTAATCGGGCTGGACACTGACCAGTCGAAACTTGCCGCCAGTTGTGAAAGCACCATGATCACTGCAGTACCGATCAAGAACAATGTGGCCGGATGCGGCAATTTGTTACCAGCGCGTTCTATTTGATCCAGAATTTTCATTAATCTAGTTTTTAATAAGCCGTCATTCTGGCGCAGGCCAGAATCCAGTTAACACAATTATTCGTTGGGTTTTTACACCATATCAAGTAAGGAAAAAACCTCGAGCGAATGATGTGATGAGTTATTCAATATCTGCTTGCTGGCCAAACGGCCGGTCCATGTGTGTCAAAATAAATCGATTGAGGCCATTAATATAAACATCGCCGCTTTGCATGAAGCCTCCATTATGATCTCCGGTAATCTCAAGAAAGTCCTTGGGTTGGTTGGCTGCCTCATACACTGCCTTGCCCATATGAAATGGCACAATATCATCAGCGGGGCTATGTATGATCAGCACCGGGCACAGAACCTCCCTGATATACTCTATTACCGGGTATTTTATGCGGGCAATCAGGGTAACCGGCATATAGGGATAGTAATGCTTTCCCATATCCCTGATTGAAGTAAATACGGATTCAATAATTAATGCACCGGCCTCTACCCGGGTGGCCAGCCAGGCCGCTACCGCACCACCCAGTGATTCCCCGTAGATAATAATGTCACTTGCCCGAATTTGTTGTTCCTGTGTTAAATAATTCCACGCGGTTTCGGCATCAAGGTAAGTCCCCTGTTCGGAAGGGCTGCTTTCACTCAGCCCGTAACCGCGATAATCAATTATAAAAACTGAAAGACCCAGTTGATTGTATATCCAGAGTTTTTCCAGCCGGTGGGAGATATTGCCACCATTGCCATGCAGGAAAAGCAAGGTTGCACGGGGTTTTTCATGTGGAACATACCAGCCATGAATCTTCAGATTATCGCTGGTCGTGAGATACACATCTTCATAAGGCAATCCGGCGTCTCCGGGTGTTGCCTGAAGTGAGCTGTAGGGGAAATAAACAAATTTCGGCTGAAAGATATAAAGCAGCAGGGAAAGCAATACCCAGACCGAAACAAGGATAAATATGAGTGACTGTGTCATACGGATCAATAACGCTTTCATAAGTGATGCAGATTATCAATGTATGAAATCAAAAAGGTCAGCGTCGATTGATTTCATTATTGTTAGTGCTCCCCGTATACAATAATGTAATTCCAGAATCTTTATCCGGTTACTCAATTTTCAAAACTATTTTACCAGTGGTCGATCCCGTTTCTATTTTTTGATGGGCGAGGTGGGCCTGTTCGAATGGCAGGATTTCGCTGACATGGGCTTTCAGTTTGTTTTCTTCAACCATGTGCGTGCATTGTTCCAGTATCCAGGTCTGGTGTCGTTGAGTTTCTTCAAGATTAAAAAGCAGCGGGGTCAGCATGATCTCGAAGCTGAAGCGCAGATTACGCATACGTGCGACTGACCAGTCCATGTTGTCCGGTACTTGCAGTAATGTGACGATATCACCAAAATGTCTTACTGCAGGGAATGTTGCTTCAATCAATTCACCACCAACATTATCCATGGCAATATCGACACCCTTGTTATCGGTCCATTGCATGACTGCATCGACAAAATTCTGTTTTTTGTAATTAATAATAAAATCAGCGCCAAATTGCTGAACAAATTTTGCCTTTTCATCCGAGCTGATGGTTGTGCAGACTTTTGCCCCGGCGGCTTTTGCAACCTGTATAGCAATATGGCCTACACCACCGGCGCCGGCATGAATGAGAACAGTCTGTCCGGGTTGAATGCGGGCACGGTCATGCAAGGCTTCCCATGCGGTAATAAAGACCAGTGGCAGGGCAGCGGCATGGATGAAATCAATGGATGCCGGTTTCATCGCAACAAAACTTTGATCAAGAACAATATATTCGGCGTAGTTGCCCGGACCATGACCGATACCGCCATGAAAGAAATATACTTCGTCACCGGGTTTGAACTTTGATGCTTCCTTGCCGGTTTTTTCCACTATACCGGCACCATCACAACCCAGGATGGTTGGAAATTTGTTGATGGAATACATCCCTTTACGGAATTTGGCATCAACAGGATTGATGCCTGCCGCCTTTAACCTGACAAGGACATCCGTGGGTCTGGTGATTGCAGGTGTATTAATTTCCTGAAGTTGCAGAACTTCAGGGCCACCGGTTTTGTGTATTACTATGGCTTTCATTTATTGGTGATTGGTGATTGAAAAATCATCGTGAACCAAACAACTAATGTCAAGAATAATCACTTGTTACTTATAACTTGTGACTTGTTACTGATTCCCTTCCAGCCAGGCTTCGGCGTCCAATGCGGCCATGCAACCACTGCCTGCCGAGGTAATTGCCTGGCGATAAACATGATCAGCTACATCACCTGCGGCGAACACGCCGGGCACACTGGATATCGTGGCCTGGCCATTCAATCCGCTTTTCACAATGATGTAACCACCTTTCATTTCCAGCTGACCTTCAAACATCCGGGTATTGGGTTGATGGCCGATGGCGATAAACACGCCTTTCACAGCCAGTTTCTTTGTCGTGTCGTTTTGTGCATGCTTGATCCGGATACCGGTGACGCCACTTTCATCACCCAATACTTCATCCAAAGTATGGTCCCACTCGATTGTCACATTACCGTTCTTTGATTTTTCAATCAGACGGTTAGCAAGTATCTTTTCCGCACGGAATTTGTCACGGCGATGTACGACAGTCACACGCGATGCGATGTTGGAAAGGTACAAGGCTTCTTCCACGGCCGTATTACCGCCACCGATGACGGCAACATCAGCGCCGCGATAAAAAAAACCATCACAAGTAGCACAAGCGGAGATACCCCGGCCTTTATAAGCCGCTTCCGAGGGCAAGCCCAGGTATTTTGCGGAGGCCCCGGTGGCAATTATCAATGCATCGCAGGTATAAACACCATTATCGCCAGTCAGCTTGAATGGACGTTGGGACAATTCTGCCGTATGAATGTGGTCATTGATGACCTCGGTATCGAACCGCTCTACGTGGCTGAGCATGCGTGCCATTAAATCCGGGCCCTGCAGACCTTCAGCATCGCCAGGCCAGTTATCGACATCGGTCGTTGTCATCAACTGACCACCCTGGTCCAGGCCGGAAATCAGAACCGGTGCAAGATTGGCACGTGCGGCATAAAGTGAAGCGGTGTAACCTGCGGGACCTGAACCCAGGATCAATAAACGGCAATGTCTGGTATTACTCATTAAATGTACACTCCGGTTGGGGAAGTAAAGCGGGCCAGGTAAAGGTGGGGTATGTTACGTTAAACGGGTCATTGAGGCAAAATTGGTCAAGCAATTATTGCCGAATTATCATCGAATAAATGTATAATTTTATTATTATTAAACATATAATTAGGTTATTATCTAACTAAAATAGATTAACTTTATATGGTACAGGCTTCGAAAAAGCGCACACCGGCTGAACCACTGGGTAACCAACTGTCCCGCAACATCAAGGAAGTCAGCATGATAGCCCTGGGTGCGTTGTCTGTTTATCTGTTTATTGCCTTGGTCAGTTATCACCCGGATGACCCCGGCTGGTCGCGTACCGGCTCCGTTGAAGCCATCAAGAATAATGCCGGTGTGGCCGGCGCGTGGATAGCCGATGTGCTGTTGTATCTGCTGGGATATGTAGGCTACCTGTTCCCGGTCATACTGGCTTACGGTGGCTGGCGCCTGTTCCGTTCACGAAGAGACAGCGAACCCCTGGATTATATTCGTTATTCAATCCGCGTCGCCGGTTTAATTTTTATGATTATCGGTGGTTGTGGATTATCCAGGTTGCATTTTACCGCCGGTTTGGCTCTGCCTTATGAAGTGCATAGTGCAGGGGGGATTCTGGGTGATGTGATCGGTTCGTCATTAAATCCGGTGCTGGGCCTGACCGGCAGTACATTGATCCTGCTGGCGCTGTTCCTGATCGGCATCACGCTATTTACCGGACTCTCCTGGTTGTGGGTAATGGATACTACAGGCCACTGGACATTAAAATTGTTTAATTATGCCAATGAATCCCGTCACCGGATCAGGGATGAAGTGCAGGGCCGGCAGGCAAGGCGTGAACGCGAAACCGTGGTCAAGATTGAAAAGGAAAAATTTTTCCATCGTGAACCTGTGAAGGTTGAACCCAAGATTTCCGTGTTTGAAACCGGTGAACGTGCCCAGCGTGAAAAGCAGGTGAATCTTTTTGAATATCCCTCGAATGTGGCTCTGCCCTCACTCAATCTGCTTGATGATGCAGCACCCCGCGTTGGGCAATTGTCACATGAAGCATTGCAGGCCATGTCACGCCAGGTGGAACTCAAACTCAATGATTTTGGTATCGAAGCAAATGTTGTAGAAGTTCATCCCGGCCCGGTGATTACCCGGTTTGAGCTTGAACCTGCGGCGGGGGTGAAAGGCAGTCAAATCATCAATCTTGCCAAAGATCTGGCCCGCGCCCTGTCAGTGATCAGTGTGCGGGTAGTGGATGTTATTCCCGGTAAATCAGTGATTGGGATAGAGATCCCCAATGAAAACAGGGAGCTGGTGGCACTGAGCGAGATACTGAATTCACGCGAATATGAAGAAATGAAATCACATCTGACGCTCGGTTTGGGTAAAGACATTAGTGGTAAACCGGTCGTGACTGATCTGGGCAGGATGCCGCATCTGCTCGTGGCAGGCACTACGGGTGCGGGCAAATCTGTTGCACTCAATGCCATGATTCTGAGCCTTTTATACAAGGCCACGGCCAAAGATGTACGCATGATCATGATCGATCCCAAGATGCTGGAGTTGTCTGTTTATGAAGGCATCCCGCATTTACTGGCACCAGTTGTCACGGACATGAAAGAGGCGGCCAATGCCTTGCGCTGGTGTGTGGCAGAAATGGAACGACGTTATCGCATCATGTCAGCATTGGGGGTCAGAAATATCGCTGGCTTTAACCGCAAGATCGCCGAAGCCGCAGACATGGGACAAGCTATTGCTGATCCGCTTTATAAACCCCTCAGCGAGGAAGACGAAACGCCTACACTGGAAGAATTGCCATTTATCGTTGTGGTCGTGGACGAACTGGCCGATATGATGATGACGGTCGGCAAGAAGGTTGAGGAATTGATCGCGAGGCTGGCGCAAAAAGCACGTGCTTCCGGGATTCATCTGATACTCGCGACCCAGCGTCCGTCGGTGGATGTCATAACCGGACTCATCAAGGCCAACATTCCCAGCCGTATTGCTTTCCAGGTTTCTTCCAAGGTTGATTCCCGGACTATCCTGGATCAGATGGGCGCGGAAACACTGCTTGGCCATGGTGATATGTTATATTTGCCACCGGGCACAGCATTACCGATACGTGTACACGGTGCATTTGTCGCAGATCATGAAGTGCATAAAGTGGTCAATGAACTCAAGAAGGATGCTGAACCTGATTACCATCATGATATTGTACGTGGCCCGGCAGAGGGTGGCGCTGATCCCATTCCCGGCCTGGAAACTCCCGGTGATGATATGGATCCGCTCTATGATGAGGCTGTCAGGATCGTGACCGAGACACGCAAGGCCTCTATATCCTATATCCAGCGCAGATTAAAGATTGGTTATAACCGTGCAGCACGGATGGTGGAAGAGATGGAACAGAGCGGTGTAGTTGGTCCGCTGGAGTCGAATGGGAGCAGGGAGATTATAGCACCGCCCCCACCCGAATAAATTTTGAAAAACTATTACGCTCAGTCATACTTCGTTAAAAATCGGCTCGAAATGCGGGGCCGGGAAGCGGCAGACTATTGTGTAAACCCGGCTTTGGCGTCCTGCGTCACTCTACCACCTACATCCATGCAAGCGTCCGCTTTCTCACCGGTTTTCGCCTCGTCTGACCTTCGCTCATAACGTTTTTCAGCAATCTTGTAAAAATATATGTCAAATCAATTATGCATAGAGAAAATCTGATTAATTTTCAATTTTTTCCGAAACATCATTCTAGCGAAAGCAACCCACAGGATGTGGGAAATATCGTGAAAGGACATGGGCCGCTCAATCACATCCATGTGACCGCGGCATTAGCACATCCGTGTGTGTCAGTCCGTAACGACCGGAATCCATTCGAAACAATTTTCTACTGGATGTTTATGATTGTTTTTCTTGCTATTGCAAACGGTGCATATGCAGAAGAAAACAAGAATCCTCTCGATCATTTTCTGAGTAAACTGGAAAGTTTTCAGGCTGATTTCGTCCAGACATTATCCAATGAATATGGTGTGACACTGGAAACTTCTTCCGGTGTGGTTTACATGCAGGATCCGGGCAAGTTCCGCTGGGTTTACCAGGAACCCTATGCACAACTGATCATTACTGATAGCAAAACCCTGTGGCTCTATGATGAAGATCTGGCACAGGTCACGATTCGTAATATTGAAGAATCAATCAATAATACCCCGGCAGCAATTATCAGCGGGCAGGAAAATATTGACAAATTTTATGTCACTGTGGATATGGGTAATATCGAGGGATATGACTGGATAGAACTGACGCCGAGAGATATTGAAAACCAGTACAACAGTGTTCGCCTGGGTTTTAATGATGATAATCTGGGCATGATGGTCATGTTCGATAATCTCGGCCAGGTCACACGCATAGACTTTCTCAATCCAGTACGCAATAAAAGATTTGGCGGACCATTGTTCACGTTTGAAATACCGGAAGGCGTTGATGTCGTCGATGAACGTACTCCACCAGAGCAATAAATCAGATTTATATCTATGTTGTATCTGATTTAAGCGCTTTCAATAAATTACATACAATATGCCTGCACCAATTGATTATCATCCCCTCGCTGATCGGATGCGCCCGTGTCGCCTGGATGATTTCGCCGGGCAACAACATATCCTGGGCCAGGATAAACCTTTACGCATAGCGATAGAGCAGGGGCGCCTTCATTCCATGGTTTTCTGGGGGCCGCCCGGTACTGGTAAAACCACACTGGCACGGATCATCGCCAGTTCATGCGATGCGCAGTTTCTTGCACTTTCGGCTGTATTAAGTGGTGTAAAAGACATACGCGCTGCTATAGATCGTGCACAACAGTATCGCGAGGTATATAACAAGGATACGGTATTGTTTGTTGATGAGGCCCACCGGTTCAACAAATCACAACAGGATGCATTTCTCCCTTATGTGGAAGACGGGACAGTAACATTCATTGGCGCTACAACGGAGAATCCTTCTTTTGAATTGAATAATGCCTTGCTGTCCCGTGTACGTGTGTATGTACTGAAGTCACTGACACCCGATGATATTAAAGTAATTATTGAAAAGGCATTAAATGATAAAGAGCACGGCATTGGCAGGCAGGGTCTGGTCATTGATGAAAAATGCATACAAAAACTGGCAGTGGTTGCTGATGGTGATGCCCGCCGTGCACTGAATCTGCTCGAGATTGCGGCTGATCTGGCGGAAGGAAACAAAATCACAGATGAATTGCTGGGTGAAGTACTGACCGGCGGCGGGATCCGGCGATTCGACAAGGGCGGTGAAGCATTTTACGATCAGATCTCGGCACTGCACAAATCCGTGCGTGGTTCGGCGCCTGATGCAGCGTTGTACTGGTTTGCGCGAATGCTGGATGGCGGTTGTGATCCACTATATATTGCACGCCGTGTAGTACGTATGGCCTCGGAAGATATCGGTAATGCCGATCCACGTGGATTGCGGCTGGCACTGGATGCGTGGGAAACACAGGAACGGCTGGGTTCACCGGAGGGTGAACTGACGATAGCCCAGGCCATTGTTTATCTTGCCTGTGCTGCCAAGAGTAATGCGGCGTACAAAGCTTTTAATGCGGCCATGCAATCCGCACAGGAGCATGGTTCTCTGGAAGTGCCGTTGCATCTCAGAAATGCGCCGACAAAATTGATGAAGGAACTGGATTATGGCAAGGCATACCGTTATGCCCACAATGAGCCTGAAGGTTATGTTGCCGGAGAGTCTTATTTCCCGGAAGGGATGAAAGAAGAACAATACTATTATCCGGTGGAGCGCGGTATGGAGATCAGGATTGCAGAAAAGCTCGCGCACCTGCGGGACCTGGATAAGGCAGCAAAAAAAAGAAAATAACGGTTACATTGTATAAAATAGTGCTAATAACAACCGGTGTCATTTCGAACGCAGCGAGAAATCCGCCGTAGGCGTCCAGACCCTTCGCATATGCTCAGGGCAGGCTCCGTGAGGGATATTCAGAAGATCTCTCTGAGTAATAAAAACCGGATTTCTCGCTGCGTTCGAAATGACAAAAACCAAGAATTTATCATGACCCAAATAGCTTTCATCGCAGTTGGTGGTGCCATTGGCGCATTAATGCGCTTCTGGATGTCCAGCGGTGTCTATGCCATGCTGGGGCGCGATTTTCCCTATGGCACATTATCCGTGAATGTCCTCGGCTCAATAATCATGGGAGTTCTTTATGTCTTTTTGTATGAGCGTATGAATTTGAGTGCCGAATTACGTGCAGGTCTGGTAATAGGTTTGTTGGGCGCATTCACGACTTTTTCCACGTTTTCGATTGAAACCCTGAACCTTCTGGAAGCAGGCGAACAACTCAGGGCAATGCTGAATATTCTGTTGAGTGTTGCCCTGTGTATATCTGCCTGCTGGTTTGGCATAATTAGTGCGAGGCAGTTATGAACGAAACTGAAGTATTGATTGTCCGGATATATCTCCATGAAGCCAAGGCACATCAGGCTGAACTGTTGAAATTCCTGCATGATGAAAGCAAGGTCCGTGGCGTGACTGTTTTCCGCGGGATTACAGGATTTGGCAGTTCCGGAAAATATCATTCTTCCACGTTGATGGACATGTCACTTGATCTGCCTGTAGTTGTGGAGTTTTATGACGAACCCGACAAGGTCAAATCAATTATCGAGGAGTTGAATAAAAGGATTAAACCAGGCCATATAGTGTATTGGTCCGCTAAAATTAACCTGTAAAATGATACATTCATATCAATGCCTGATGTTGTAGTGGGGCCAGGCAGTATTGATAAAGATAAACACGGCAGCTTATTTTATACTATATTTCTGAAAGGAAATGGCATTCTTCCTTGAACCGTCCCATGGACTGATGATGCCTGCGAGTTTCCATTGGTAATGGAACAAACGTGGGTACACAAATGTATTACCTCCGTAATATTCCAGAACCTGTATAAATTATAGGAATTCCGGGAGGAATGTTTATGCCTGCTGACATCACACCACTGTTAGTGGGGTTGCTTATTTTTCTTTCCAGCCTTATTTCCCTCTGGCTTGGTTTATCAGTAGCAATTATTGAGATCACATTGGGTGCGATTGCAGGTAACCTGGGTCTTCAGACTGAAGAATGGATGTTATACATGGCCACTTTTGGCGGCATACTTTTGACTTATCTGGCTGGAACAGAAATAGACACCCGGCTTATGAGGGAAAAATTCAAGGAAAGTTTTATTATAGGTGCATTATCATTTTTGCTGCCTTTCACGGGGGTCTTTTTATTCGCCCACTATGCCATTAATTGGGATATCAATTCCTCCCTGATTGCAGGAATAGCCCTGTCAACCACATCCCTTGCAGTAGTTTATGCAGTGCTTGTAGAAACAGGGTTAAATCGAACAGAACTCGGGAAAATTTTAATGGCTGCAACATTTATCACGGATATGGGGACAGCGCTTGCCTTGAGCATTGTTTTTATCAAACCATCATGGTACACAGGATTGTTTATGTTGGTTTCAGTAATCATAATTGTATTTGCTGCAGGATTTTCACATCGAGTCTTTGAAAATCCGATATTAAAAAACAAGGTAATAGAACCTGAAATCAAATACGTATTTCTGTTATTATTGGCCTTTATTTACTTTGCAAATCTTGGAGATGGACACGCTGTATTGCCAGCTTTCCTTCTGGGACTTCTTATGTCGAAACATTTCAGTGAAACGTCGCAGACGAGAGAATTACGAAACCGGTTGCGCACGGTGGCATACGCCGTCATTACACCACTGTTTTTTATCGTAGGCGGCATGAAAATTTCATTTGCACTGATTTATTCTGCGTTTGGATTATTTCTTGTCTTTTTTGTGTTAAAAATGGTAACCAAATTTATTGGAGTGTATTTTTTTGCGAAACGGTACCTGTCAGGTGGTGGTATGTATACTACCTTGCTGATGAGTACCGGATTGACATTTGGCACTATTTCCAGTGTATTTGGATTGAATGCCGGGTATATCGATCAGGTACAGTATTCAATACTGGTGGGTGTGGTAGTTGCATCCGCGGTTATTCCCACATTTATCGCGCAAAAATGGTTTATGCCAGTACACTCCGAGGATGTTCTGGATATTAATATCAATAATAATCAACGGTGAGTTTTATATATGCTGGATCCACACCTGTTACGTACCAATCTCGATTTTGTTATCAATGGGTTGAGCAAGCGCGGCTACAAGCTCGATACGGAAGTTATCACAGAACTGGAATCGAGACGCAAACAGGTACAAATCACAACACAAGAACTTCAGCAGGAACGCAATGCGCGTTCGAAAGAGATTGGCAAGGTCAAGGCGCAGGGTGGGGATGTAGAGTCTTTACTCAAACAGGTGGGTGATCTGGGTGACCGGCTCAAGGCCAGCGAAGCAGAGCTCGAACAGATTCAGGAAGAACTAAATTTTATCCTGATGAGCACGCCCAATATTCCGCATGCATCCGTACCGGAAGGCACATCGGAAGCGGACAACAGGGAAATCCGCAGATGGGGCGATTTGCCCAAGTTTGATTTTGAGCCCAGAGATCATGTTGATCTGGGTGAAGCATTAGGTCTGATTGATTTTGAAGCGGCCACCCGCATCACGGCATCACGTTTTGTGGTGATGAGTGGCGCCATTGCCAGGCTGCACCGGGCATTGATCCAGTTCATGCTGGATATCCATACCCAGGAACATGGCTACACCGAAGTCAATGTACCCTACATGGTTAATGCAGAGAGTATGCGTGGCACGGGACAATTGCCTAAGTTTAAAGAAGATTTATTTGGCGTTAGTCATGGAGGCATATTTGATTATCTAAATATATTTACAGACAACCCGGATTTTGAAAAAACCAAAGAAATTATCAGGCAATATGTAAAAACTGAGATGTTTCTGATACCAACTGCGGAAGTGCCGGTCACAAACCTGGCCCGTGATCAGATCATTCCATCGGGAAAAATGCCGTTGAAATATGTCTGTCACAGTCCGTGTTTCCGCAGTGAAGCCGGCTCCTATGGCAAGGACACGCGCGGCATGATCCGCCAGCATCAGTTTGAAAAAGTGGAACTGGTACAACTGGTCAAACCGCAGGATTCCTATCAGGCACTGGAAGAACTTACGGGGCATGCTGAGGCGATATTACAGAAACTTGCTCTGCCGTATCGTGTCGTGGCTCTGTGTAGTGCTGATCTTGGCTTCTCTTCTGCCAAGACCTATGATCTCGAAGTCTGGTTGCCCGGGCAGCAGAAATACCGCGAGATCTCCTCATGCAGTAATTTTGAGGATTTCCAGGCGCGCCGCATGAAAGCACGCTGGCGCAACCCTGAAACCGGCAAGCCGGAATTACTGCACACCCTGAATGGGTCGGGACTCGCAGTGGGGCGCACCCTGGTTGCGATTATGGAAAATTTTCAGGACAGGGAAGGGCGAATACATATCCCGGAACAATTACGTTCCTGGATGGGTGGAATTGATATTATTGATTGAGTACCTCCTGACAAAACGCAGGGGGTAAATTCTGCTTATGCCGAAATTATTTTCAGTACCGCATCCAGGCTTTCCTTCGCATCGCCGAAATACATACGTGTATTTTCCTTGAAGAACAACGGATTTTGTATACCGGCATAGCCTGTTGCCATGCTGCGCTTTAATACGATAGTCGTTTTACCTTTCCAGCATTCCAGCACCGGCATGCCGGCGATCGGGCTGTTTGGATCATCCTGTGCAGATGGGTTAACAATATCATTGGCCCCGATAATCACCGAGACGTCGACATCGGGAAAGTCTTCATTGACCTCGTCCATCTCAAAGACAATGTCGTAAGGCACGTGGGCTTCTGCCAATAATACATTCATATGTCCCGGCATACGGCCCGCAACCGGGTGTATACCAAAACGGACATTAATACCCTTATCACGTAATGTCTTGGTGATTTCATAAACCGTGTGTTGTGCCTGTGCTACCGCCATCCCATAACCGGGGATAATCATAATTTCCTTGGCATCAAGCAACAGGTTGGCAACTTCCTCTGTATCGACAGCGATGACTTCGCCCTGATCACTTGTCAATCCCGCGGTGCCGGCAGATTCTGTACCAAAACCACCTGCAATCACTGCGATAAAGTTCCTGTTCATGGCACGGCACATGATGTAACTCAGAATGGCACCACTGCTACCGACCAGGGCACCTACTACAATCAGGAGATCATTGCTCAGCATGAAACCGGTTGCCGCGGCAGCCCACCCGGAATAACTGTTCAACATGGATATAACCACCGGCATGTCAGCACCACCAATGGCCATGACCATGTGTATGCCGAACGCAAATGCAATGCCCGTCATAATCATAAGTGGTAGCATCCCGCTGTCGATATCAGAAGCATTGACGAACTGAATGCCATACCAGATAGCAGCGATAAGTAATCCAAGGTTCAGCCAGTGACGTGCAGGTAAAAGCATTGGCGCACCACCAATCTTGCCGCTGAGTTTGCCGAAGGCGATGACTGAACCGGTAAAGGTGACAGCACCGATTAACACGCCAATGTAAATCTCGATGTCATGGATGGTTTTTTCCGCACCACTGAATTGTGCGGCGGCATGAGGATCCATGAAGTTCACATAACCAACGAGAACGGCGGCCATACCTACCAGGCTGTGCAGGATAGCAACCAGTTCCGGCATCTGTGTCATCTGTACCTTCAGTGCGAGGATAAAACCGATGGTACCGCCGATAAGCATGCAGATGATGATGATCACATAGACATCAACCTGTGGACCGAACACGGTCGCCAGTACAGCAATGGTCATGCCGGTTATCCCGTATGCATTACCACGACGTGAAGTTTCCGGGTTGCTCAGTCCTCCGAGGGCCAGGATAAACAGAATGATGGAACCGATATATGATACTGTGACTAGTCCTACTGGCATGGTAATCCCCCTATCTCCTGAACATCTGCAACATGCGCTGGGTAACAGCAAATCCACCGAAGATATTAATACTGGTGATTAATATCCCGAAAGCTGCAATCCCGGCAAGCAGCGTGTTCGAGGTTGAGACCTGAATAAGCGCACCAATAACAATAATGCTGCTGATAGCATTGGTTACACTCATCAACGGGGTATGCAACGCCGGCGTCACATTCCAGATGACCATGTAGCCGACGAAGCAGGCCAATACGAAAACCGTAAAATGTTGCATAAATGTTGACGGTGCGCTTATTCCGATTCCATAAAAACAGAGTCCCCCGATCAGGACCGTCAGAACAGCACTGGCGGCGGGAGAGAGAAGCGGTTTTTTCTTTTCCTTAACGGCTCTTGGTTTTTCTTCTGCAACCGTTTTTGCAGGTGGCGCTGCCGATAATTTGGGTGCCGGTGGCGGCCAGGTGATTTCACCTGCCTTGATTACGGTCGTTCCCCGTATTACTTCATCTTCCATATCAATCGTTATTTCACCATTTTTCTCTGGCGTCATATCCGCCAGCAAATGACGTATATTCGTTGCATAGAGTTGACTGGACTGCGTGGGTAACCTGCTTGGCAAGTCCGTATAACCAATAATTGTTACACCTTCCTTGACCACAACCTTGCCTGCTTCAGTCAGCGCGCAGTTGCCTCCTTGTTCAGCAGCCATATCAACGATGACACTTCCATACTGCATCGTCTTAACCATGGATTCAGTGATAAGTTCCGGCGCAGGTTTTCCCGGAATAAGGGCGGTTGTAATAATGATATCGACTTCCATTGCCTGACGGGCAAACAGTTCCATTTCGGCCTTGATGAACTCCTTGCTCATTACCTTGGCATAACCGCCTACACCGCTGCCTTCCTCCTTGAAATCGAGTTCGAGGAATTCAGCGTTCATGCTTTCTACCTGTTCTTTCACTTCCGGACGGGTATCAAAGGCACGTACGATAGCCCCCAGACTTTTTGCTGTACCGATGGCAGAAAGACCTGCAACACCTGCACCGATAATCATGACCTTGGCTGGCGGGATTTTTCCGGCCGCGGTAATTTGCCCGGTGAAGAACCGGCCAAAATGTTGTGCGGCTTCTATAACGGCACGATAACCGGCAATGTTGGCCATTGAACTCAGGGCATCAAGTTTCTGCGCGCGGGAAATACGTGGCACACTGTCCATGGCGAGTACGTTGACCTTTTTGGCTGCCAGGCGGTCCATCAGGTTCTTGTTCTGGGCGGGCCAGATAAAGCTGATTAATGTCTGCCCTTCATGGAGTAACTGGGTTTCATCTACACCGAGATCAGAGTTTGTTACAGGTGCTCTTACTTTCAGTATGATATCGGATGCAGACCAGATAGATTTTGTGTCCTGGATTATTTCAGCACCGGCTTCACGATAGGCATCGTCTGAAAAATTGGCTGACTCTCCGGCACCGGCTTCAACAGCGATTGTGAAACCCAGTTTGTGTAACTGCTCCGCGACCTCAGGAGTGGTTGCGACGCGTCTTTCCCCAGAAAAAATCTCTTTCGGGATACCTATTCTCATTATTATTCTCTCCACTATACTTCATTCAAATCTGTGTATTTGTCCAATATAGCGACCCAAATAAGTGCGGATGCTAGCATCAGAACCTACTGGCAACAAGCCACCACTTGTTAGCAAAACTATATATTTGTTAACTTATGTAATTGCTTATATACAGATAAATCCTTTTATATCTGGCGGTTTTCAAGACCGGTGCACTATGACGTACACCAGCGTTAAACCAGAACTTTTTTCAATACCTTACGGGATTGCATATCTTGTACCTGCGTATCCCCTCTATTGCTAACCTGTTTGTTCTAAATGTTAACAAAAGCCATCAAGAGGTGCGTATTTTACCTGTCTGAAACAGATCGGCAAGCGCAACAAAAAACCCCGCACAGAGCGGGGTGAATGAATAATCTTGGAAAACGGTTGCAGTCTAGCTTATCCGTAGTTGCTGACTTAATCTTCACCGGCAAAGGCCCCGAGCAGATGGAGCAGGCTGGTAAAAAGATTATAGAGTGAAACATACAACGTTATTGTGGCCATGATGTAGTTGGTTTCACCGCCATGGACCATCTCGCTGGTCTGGTACAGTATCAGTCCGGACATCAGCATGACAAATACTGCGGAGACTGCCAGAGACAAGGCCGGAATGCTGAAGATCAGGGCGCCGATACCGGCCAGGAACGCGGTCAGTATACCTACCATCAGATAACCCCCCATGAAACTGAAGTTCTTGCGGGTTGTCAGGGCATAGGCAGAAAGACCCAGGAAGATCGCGCCGGAGCTACCCAGGGCCAACATAACCAGTTGGGCTCCATTGGAATAGAAAGTGAGATAAGCGTTAATCATCGGTCCCAGTGTCAGACCCATAAATCCGGTCAGGGCAAAGACCGAGAGCAGACCCCAGGCGCTGTTTCTAAGATATGAGGTTAAAAACAGCAAACCAAAGTAGCCCCCCAGGGTCACCACTGGCCCCAAAAAAGGCATATTTGTAGCAATGGAAATACCGGCCGTAACCGCACTGAACAACAGTGTCATGGATAGCAACATATAAGTGTTCCGGATCAGCTTGTTGGCAGCGAGTAAGGATTCAGCTGGCCGGGCAACGGCATATTGATGCTGACTCATGATGTATAACCTCCGATTAATTAAATTTAGTCACTAATATAGGACTATGACGGAATAATTCAAGTGAAGTTCTCCACTAACTATACGATTTTCCATGCATTGTCAGTGACCTGCCAATTCTTTGCGCAAGGGTTACAATCGGGTATGCTTGCGCCCCTTCTTGTAACATTTCATTTGTTACTTGAACTGCAATAAATTTATACTCCTCCATTGGTGGGACGCCTACATGGATGTAGATGGTAGAACAACGTCTGGAACAGGTTGTCGAGGGGATGAAAGGGAGGAGGAAATTTGTTTTTCACCCCCACCCCCGTATCAAGTACGGGGCAGGTTCTAACCCTCCCCCATCCAAGAGGGAGGGAATTAAGTTTAATTACTTGTTACTTTTCACTTGTAACTTGTAACTGATTTTCCGGAGAGGTGGCAGAGCGGTTGAATGCACCGGTCTTGAAAACCGGCAATGGAGCGATCCATTCGTGGGTTCAAATCCCACCCTCTCCGCCAAATTAATAAAGAGGCAAAAAGCCTCTTTATTAATTTGGGAGTGTGGGTGAATGAGCCAACAGGCTGATGAAAACCATCCATGGTTTTCACTCGGGACATTCCCTGTCCCTCGCCGTTGGCAAGCAGACGCTTGTGCAAATCAGCTTTCCTGCTGATTTGTCACCCTGCGGGCATCGCGATGCGATGTCCAATTTCATTCCAGATGAAATTGTCACAAAATCACCGGGACGCCTACATGGATGTAGGTGGTAGACAATGTCGGGAACATAATGTCGAGCGATTTTGAACAGCGGAGCATAGCGACGCTGACCCGCAGGGCAAAATACATGGAGGTATTTTGTAAATCCCACCCCTCTATTTTAACCGTCCATGGTACAGTGTGCCGGCCACAACATCCTTGTTGTGGTGCTCAGCGGGGAAAAGGTCCACAGGACCTTTTTCTTTCACCGCTTCGCCCCTCTCCGCCAAATTAATAAAGGCGCTTAATGTCTCTTTCATATCGCAATATTCCAGTCTTGTTCTTCTTGTTACAGTCACAGTCGCTATATTTATTGATGATTATGGTAAATACTGGTGATGTAACATTTCCCGGAATTATCATCTAAGGAATAACCGGGCAAATAAGACCTTAAAATGAAATTCACCCTTTATAAACGACTCCTGTTCTACCGGATATTTTTTGCCTCCTTGTTAATTGCGGTCGCGTTCTACGCCGGCATTCAATACACAAAAAAAACCCAGACGCCTGATTTACATCGGCTTTATATGCAAAGCATGGCCGTGGAAGACCAGCCTCCCGTGGTATTCATTCATGGGGTCATGGGCAGCAAGCTCAGGGACAAGACGACCGATGAAGAAATCTGGATTGGCTCACTGACGCGTATTGCAACCAGTGATTATTCTGATCTTGCCCTGGATATCGACCCGGACACACTGGAACCTGTTCCGGACAACATAGAGGCATTCGAAGTGGCGGATGCCGCTGTCGGCAAGGATTTTTACGGCAAGATAGTCCGCACCCTGCACGATGCCGGTGAATATCAACTCGCTACCGTAGGCGAACAGGCTGACAGGAAACGGAAAAATTATTACATCTTCTACTATGACTGGCGCCAGGACAACGTCATTACTGCCAGAAAACTCGCTGATTTTATTGACCAGATCCGGGTGGATTATGACGAACCCGGCCTGAAAGTGGATATCGTGGCCCACAGCATGGGCGGCCTCATCACCCGTTACTATATCCGTTATGGCCGGGAAGATGTCCTGAACAGTAATGATTTTCCGGTCAATCTGTACGGCGGGGAAAGGGTGCGCCGGGTGATATTGCTGGGTACGCCTAACCTCGGTTCGATCAAGATACTGAATCTGTTTATTGAAGGTATCGAGATTGGCGGCAAGGAAAAGGTGCATACCGAGACCATGGCCACCATGCCCAGCCTGTTCCAGTTATTCCCGCACCCTTTGAATAACTGGATCATCACCAGTGAGGGCAAGATGCTGGATCGCGATCTGTTCGATGTCAATATCTGGCGCCGGTTCCAGTGGTCAATATTTGATCCCAGGTCCAGGGATCGGATCCGAGGCCGATTTACTAACCCGCAGGCAGCCGATGAATATCTTTCTGTGCTTGAAGACTATTTCGAAAAACGTCTGGAGCGGGCACGGCGGTTTGTCTGGTCGCTGACAGTTCCCTTGCCTGCGGGACATCCCAAACTGGTTGTGTTTGGTGGTGCCTGCCATCTGACCCCGGCCAGGATACTGGTTGAAGAAGCTAACGGTGAATCCTTGATAAGAATGTATCCGCAGGAAATCAGCCAGCCGGTTCCGGGCATAGATTACGATGCGCTCTTGCTGGAACCGGGCGATGGTTCGGTGACCAAGGCCTCACTGCTGGGCCGGGATGTACTGGATCCGAGTATAGCCCGGCATAAATACAGTTTTTTCCCGTTGCATCACGCTGTATTTCTGTGTGAGAAGCATAACAGCCTGACATCCAACCCGAATTTCCAGGATAATTTGTTAAATGAATTATTGTCCAGAGACTAACCGGCAGTTGAAGGTCATGATTAAATATATAAATCACCATTATCTGATCCCGGTGCTTGTCTTTATATTCACCTTGCCGGTGTCAGCAACTGATAATGTATTGGTCGATCCCGATGCGTTGAACCCCGGCAAGATCGTCTATCTGGAGCAGAACTGGACTGAAAAAGACCGCCAGTATTTCTATTTCACGGATCAGGGATCGCGCTTCATGGATTATGAAATTTTCGCCAACCTTGAATATGGCGATGGCAACATCCTGTTTCGAAGTCCGGAAAACATGCTGCGCTATGGTTATATCCCCGTTCCGGCTTCAAAAGACAATCCGGACGGCCTGCCGGTAGGATTCACCATTAATGATGGCCAACTTGGATTTACCTGTGCCGCGTGCCACACACAACAAATCAAATATGGTGATAAATTTATCCGTATCGATGGTGGCCAGGCCATGGCGGATTTCACCAAATTCCGCGAGGATATAGAACAGGCATTGGCCCGTACCCTGAATGATCCTGGGACATTTATCCGTTTTGTCCAGCGGGTGTTGGGTGATAATGCAGCAGGAGATGAGAGCACTTTACTCAAGTCCATGATTGAAAAAGAGTATGCGTTGCTTTCGGACTATAACCGGCGTAATCATACCGAGGTTGCCTATGGCTATTCGCGGCTGGATGCGTTTGGCGCCATTCTGAACAAGGGATTATATCTCGCCGGGGGCAAGGATAACTTCAACTCCCCCAATGCACCGACCAGTTATCCTTATATGTGGGACACCCCACAACATGATTATGTGGAATGGAACGGTTCCCAGGCCAATTCCAATGCCGGGGCATTGGCCAGGAATGTGGGCGAAGTGATCGGCGTATTCGGTCAGGTCCAGACCACGCCGAAGCAATGGTTGTTCTATTTTGATGGCGGTTATGAGTCCTCCATCCAGACCCGCAACCTGCGTAAACTCGAGATGCTGGTGGCCAGGTTGCATTCTCCCTTATGGCCGGAAGACTTGCCGCCGATTGACCAGGCAAAGGCAAAGGCCGGCAAACCGCTCTATGCAAAATATTGCGCCAGTTGCCATGAGGACATAGCCCGGACTGATCCGAATCGCAGGATTACTGTGCGCATGAGCAGTCTGTCCAAAATTAATACCGATCCACTGATGGCCAGAAATGCACTGGAACATCAAGGCCGGAGTGGTATTTTTGAAGGCCAGCCGAGGTTTTATCAAAAAGGGGACATTCTGGCGGAAGTAGCGCCCGCACTTTATATTGTCAATAACGTCATGGTGGGTGTATTAAAAAACAATCCACTGCAGGTGTTGCTGGCCAGAAGGGACGCCAGAAAACTCGGGCATGGGGAAGAAATTCATCCCCCGAAAAATCTTGATGGAAAGATCATGGAACATGGCACGGAAACCTCGGAACAGGCTTTACTGGCATACAAGGCAAGACCATTAAATGGTATCTGGACCGGCGGGCCTTATCTACATAATGGTTCTGTTCCAAACCTGTACCAGTTGCTGCTGCCGGCTGAAAAACGCGACAAGACCTTTTATATCGGCTCCTGGGAATTTGATCCGAACAATGTCGGTTATGTCACTGCAGAAGCGCCGGGTGCTTTCCTGTTCGATACCACACTTGATGGTAACAGCAACAGCGGTCACGAATACGGTACCGGTTATGATGGTCTGCCGCCGCTCACTGAGAGTGAACTGCGGGCATTGGTTGAGTACATGAAAACACTCTGATGAATAAGGCAGGTATAGTCATCATTCTATGTACCGGATTATTCATTAGCGCCTGCCCGGACAATAACAATACTGCATCAGTTGAGGAGGTCTACCGGCCAGATGAGGCGGCTCAGGCACAGGATGCGGTCGCTAATTTTGAGCAACTGCTGGAAGACTACAAGACCTCCTATGTCGCGCGGGGCGCCCATGCCAAAGCCCATGCCTGTGTCCGTGCCTGGTTTAATGTGAACCATTACATTGAGCCGTCATTGCGGCATGGCATATTTGTCAAGCCGGGGCAGCAATACAAGTCATGGATCAGGTTTTCCAACGGACATTTTGATCTTTCGGTCAGCAAGGACCAGAAAAGTGATGCGCGGGGCATGGCAGTAAAAATACTGGAACCGCCGGGTGAGCCATTACAGGTTGCAGCCAATCATGTCCCCACGCAGGATTTTCTGATGACCAACAGTCCCGTGTTTTTTGTCCGGAACATTGCCGACTATAATGCACTGGTAGCCAAACCTGAGGCTTTGCTCGGGTTTATTTTCAGCGGCTGGAATCCGTTTCAATGGAGAATAGCTGAAATGTTTCTGGCCAAAAATACCCTGACTCCGCCGCCAGTCAGCCTGTTGGCGCCGCAATATTACAGTATTACGGCCTATAAACTCGGTCCCCATAATATCAAGTTCAGTGCCCGGCCTTGTCCCGGCCAGGAAATTAACTCCGTTATGGACGAAACCGACCCGGATTTTCTACACAACAACCTGCAACAGGAACTGGAGGCGGGGGAGGCATGCTTTGAATTCATGGTGCAGTTACAGGTCCCGGAAAAAAACATGTTGATAGAAGATCCGACGGTGGAATGGATGGAGTCAGACTCACCGTTTATTCCATTGGCCCGGATCACTATCCCAAGCCAGATTTTTGATACAGCAGAACAGATGGCTTTTTGTGAAAACCTGTCGTTTGCACCCTGGCACGCACTGCCGGACCACCGGCCGATCGGTCAGTTCAACCGCATCCGGCAACATGTCTATCCGGCCAGTTCAAATTACCGCCATACTCATAACCAAACTCGGGTGCCAGCAGATATAGCATGGTAATATTTATATTAAACAAATAGTTATATTTATTATTAAAAGTTTATTATAGATATTACCCAATGATGGATTTATGTCAAAATTAGCCATATAACCAAAAGTTATAATTTAAATGAGCCGCTTTAACCCGGATTGCAGGCTGTGCCCACGCCTGGCCAGTCATCTGTATGAAGTAAAGAAAGATTACCCTGGATATCATGCAAAACCGGTTGCACCGTTCGGTGATGAACAACCCCGGTTGTTGATTGTTGGTTTGGCGCCGGGGATGCACGGGGCCAATGCCAGTGGACGTCCATTTACCGGTGATTTTGCCGGCATCCTCCTGTATGAAACCTTGCATCAATTTGGTTTTGCCAATAAACCGGTTTCAAAACACAAAAAGGATGGGTTACGCCTTATAAAATGCCGCATTACCAACGCAGTGAAATGTCTGCCACCGGGAAACAAACCCGCCGGAAGCGAAATCAATACCTGTAATAACTACCTGGCCACTGAGATTAATGCATTGGACACCGGCGTCGTCATCCTGGCATTGGGGACGATTGCACATAATGCCACTATCAAGGCACTGGGACTGAAACAGAAAGGTTATCCGTTTGCGCATGGGTATTTACATGCGTTGACCGGAGGGCGCAGTTTGCTGGACTCCTATCATTGCAGCCGGTACAACACTCAGACCGGTCGTTTGACCGAAAAAATGTTTCATGAAATTTTCTTGAAAATACATGATGTATTAAATACAAGTAAATGATTAATAATGAGTATTAATAGTATATTTAATCCAAAATCTTACCTGAAGACGTTGACCAGTAAACCGGGTGTTTATCGCATGCTGGATGAGGCCGGGACAGTCATTTATGTGGGCAAGGCACGGAACCTGAAGCAGCGGGTGTCCAGTTATTTCACCCGCTGCAACCGGCAATCACCCAAAATACAGGTCATGGTGCAGGCCATAGCCAATATCGAGGTGACAGTGACGCATACGGAGAATGAGGCCCTGATTCTGGAGAACAACCTGATCAAGGAATTAAGGCCTCGTTATAACGTCTGGTTCAGGGATGACAAGAGTTATCCCTATATCTACATTTCATCCGACCAGAAATACCCGCGTTTGAGCTATTATCGGGGTGCACGCCATGGCAAAGGGCAGTATTTCGGCCCTTACCCCGGTGCCGGCGCAGCCAAAAAGACCTTGCACCTCATTCAGAAACTGTTCCAGATCCGTTCCTGCAAGGACAGTTTTTTTGCCAACCGCAGCCGTCCCTGTCTGCAATATCAAATCAAACGCTGTACCGCTCCGTGTGTGGACCTCATCTGTGCAGAAGATTATCAACAGGATGTGCAGCATGCCGTGATGTTTCTCGAAGGTAAAAACGAAGAGGTCATTGATGCATTGCTGGATCCGATGCAGAAGGCGTCCGCGGCGCTTGAGTATGAGCGCGCGGCCCAATACCGCGATCAAATCAGTAACCTGCGCAAGGTTCAGGAGCACCAGTATATCAGCACGGCAGGCGGTGATTTTGACATTATTGCCTGCTGTTCCGCTAATAGTATGAGTTGTGTGCATGTGATGTTTATCCGGGGCGGACTGAATCTTGGCAGCAAAACCTGGTTTCCAAAACATACCCGGGAAGCAAGCGAGGCTGACATTATTAACGCATTTATCCCGCAATTTTACCTTGACCAGCAACGGGCAAGAACCATCCCGCAAGAAATCCTGTTGAGTCACGAGCCGGAAGAAATTCAATTGTTGCAGGAGGCTTTGTCTGCTCAAGCCGGGAAAAAGATCAGTATCAAATATCGTTTACGTGGTGAACGGGCCAAATGGGTGAAAATGGCGCTGGAAAATGCCGAGGTGAATCTCAATCAGCAACTCGCATCTTCGGCCAGTCAAAATCACCAACAGGAGGAGTTGAAGCGTGTTTTGAATATTGATGATCCCATCGAACGCATTGAATGTTTCGATATCAGTCACACTCAGGGAGAGGCAACAGTGGCCTCCTGTGTGGTGTTTGGAACTGAAGGCGCCGTTTCATCCGGTTACCGGCGTTTCAACATTGAAGGAATTACACCGGGAGATGATTATGCAGCAATGGAGCAGGTCTTAATGAGGCGTTATACCCGTGTGAAAAAAGAGGACGGAAAATTACCGGATCTGATCCTGATCGATGGGGGCAAGGGCCAGGTTGGTGCAGCCCGGAAAATACTGGAAGAATTACAACTGAATGACATTATACTGGTGGGTATTGCAAAAGGGCCGGCCCGCAAACCCGGACTGGAAACCCTGATACTTGCAAGAGAAAACAAGGTTATTACATTACCGGCAAATTCATCCGCCCTGCACATGATCCAGAACATCAGGGATGAAGCACACCGTTTTGCCATAACCGGCCATCGCCAGCGGCGGAAAAATGTCAGGAATAAATCATCACTGGAAACCATCGAAGGGGTCGGTAGCAAGCGGCGGCAGAATCTTATCCGGTATTTTGGTGGAATTCAGGGCATTATCAGCGCGGGTATCGATGATCTTGCCATGGTGCCGGGGATCAATAAGAATCTTGCGCAAAAAATTTATGACAATTTTCATTAACAGATGAATATACCTAACAGCCTGACACTGATCAGAATTCTGCTTATCCCGGTATTCATCGTGGTGTTTTATCTGCCATATAAATGGTCACATTTACTGGCCGCTGCCGTTTTTACACTGGCGGCTGTCACTGACCTCCTCGATGGTTATCTGGCCAGGAAACTGGGGCAGATCTCAAAACTGGGTGCTTTCCTTGATCCGGTCGCGGACAAGCTGATGGTGGCTGTCGTCCTGGTCTTGCTGGTACAGCAACATCCCAGTATCTGGCTGGCACTGCCTGCCGCCGTCATTATCGGAAGAGAAATTACCGTTTCTGCACTGAGGGAATGGATGGCAGAACTCGGTGCCCGGCGTAAGGTGGCTGTTTCCTTTTGGGGCAAATTCAAGACTGTTCTGCAGATGATTGCTTTGATATTGCTGATCTATCGGGAACCGCTATTCGGCCTGCCCATCTATGAGACGGGCATGGTTGCCCTGTATATCGCGGCGATTCTGACCTTATGGTCCATGCTCCAGTACCTTTACCTGGCGTGGCCGGAGCTGAGCAGCAAGAAAAATATCAATCCTTGATATTGTTGACAGGGGTATAGCCACCGCTACAATATGCGCTCGTTTCTATAACGCGGGAATAGGCGAGCAGGAAAAAGAAAAAGACATTTAACATGTCTTTTTCCCGGCGAGCGCCACGTATAGGAAGTTCGTGGCCGTGCCATTAGCGAGATCAGGACGATCGAGCTTAGGGCTGTGGTTATTGAAACAATTGATTTACGGCAAGGATGCCATGTATGTAACCAGTTAACGCGGGAATAGCTCAGTTGGTAGAGCACAACCTTGCCAAGGTTGGGGTCGCGAGTTCGAGTCTCGTTTCCCGCTCCAGTTTTTATACTGATTTTTCCGGGAATTGAATAATCCACGATTGTTTTATGAACTCGCGACGGGTTGTCTATGGGGTCGCAAGCTGACTGAGACCCTCCCTGGTCTCAGCCCTGCGGGCGCACTGCGTGCGTCCACAAAACTGTCTGGAACAAGTTTTGAACATCATGCGTAGCATGATGGCTCATAGGGTGAGCTACATGAATGTAGCGAGTAATTTCATTCCCGGTGAGAAGTAGCACAAGAATGTGCTGTATAGGGAGCAAAGGATGCAAATTGTCGAGTCTCGTTTCGAAAACTTGTTCCAGACGTTTTCTCGGTCTCTGTTCGGCTTTGGCTTCCTGCGTCGCTCTACCGCCTATGTCCCTATAGGCGTCCTGACTCGGCTCTACCGATTCCATCCATGGAATCGTACCACCTACATCCGTGTAGGCGTCCCGCTCCAATTCTTTCTTCTTCAAGATTTGGCCTTATAATTCTGCTTATTCACCCGTTATTGCCTTGTCTCGTCTGTGCGCGCTCAATTTTGAGATAGTTTCTGGTTTATTGAATTTCGCCTGTTTTGCCAATTAAAGACAGTAACCAGTAATGCAGGCAGGAACATCAGCGTTACCAGTGTGGCAAAGAACAACCCGAATAATACAATAGCACCGACGCCCCGATAAAGTTCTGTCCCAGCGCCCGGGATAAAGACCAGTGGTGAGAGTCCGCATACGGTTGTGATCATGGTCATCATGATCGGCCGCAGACGTAATTCAACTGCGGTACGCACAGCTTCAACCGGTGTCATCATATCATCACGGAAATTCCTGATGGCCAGATCCACGATCAGAATAGGATTATTGACGACTGTACCGACCAGAATCAGAAATCCCAGCATCGTAATCATGTCGAAAGATTGACTGATGGCCGCAAAACCGAACACAGGCAGTTGTGCACCGATCTGGTTCATTATCCATAATCCGGTAATACCACCGGCAATACCGAGTGGTACTGTGGTCATGATCACAAACGGATACCCCCAGTGTGAAAAAATGGCAACCAGTAACAGGTAACAAAGTATCACTGCAATCACGAAGTTATCAGCCAGGGCAGCGCGTGTAGCAGTGAGTTGATCACTGGCGCCGGTAATATTAAGCGTAACGCCAGGGGGCACCTGTCCGCTGTCTTTAAGATAATTAACCAGGTCTTTCTCAACGATGCCGATTGCTGTTTCAAAGGCCACAGATTCTGGCGGAATAATTCTGACGGTTACCGTGCGCAGGCCATCCAGGCGGCGTATGGTATCGGTATCCACTGTTTCAACCAGTTCAGTAATAGCACCGACTGGTATGATAGTCCCTTGTGACGTATAGACTGGAATATTTTTAATCTGTTCAAGATCATCAATCCTGCCGGATGATCCGTATATGAACATATCAATCTTGTCATCGGCCAGGAAAAACTCATCAACGTAGGCGCCGTCAGTAAATGCAGAAACAGTATAACCAATATCATCTGTTGTGAGCCCTAGTTCGGCAATGCGTTCCCAGCGCGGTTTAAGTTCCAGCAATGGCTGTCCGAGTATCAATGATGATGGTTCTGAATTTATGCGTGGATTGTCAAATATTTCCAGGCCGCGTTGATAGGCGCTATAGGCAATCCGGTAAATTGCCTGCAGATCGCTGCCACTGATATCAATATTTACGCTGCGTGTCCCGCCATCATTACTGGAGATAATTGATCCGGTAGCTGAAAAGGCACGCATACCGGGATATTCCCTGAATTTTTTATCAATAATATCCATCATCGGGCCGATATGTTTCGGATCCTTGGTGACAGTGATCATGCGCAGAAACTGTGGCTGGGTCCATAACACGATATATGCAAGTGCAGGAACGTCAGTTTCACCGCGGGAAAACTGTTCCGGTTCATGGTCGAGATAGGGTAGAAATGTTTCATTCAGTTCAGAGGCAATTTGATTCATGACCGGCAGACTGTAGCCCGGCGGAGCGATCAAGGATGAAAATACCTTGGGTTCTTCACCTTCTGGCAGATATTCTGCAGGCGGTGTCAGTTCCAGGATGATCATGGCTGTGATGATAAATATAACCAGCACGCAGATCACGGAACGGAAAGGTCCGCTGATCAGCCAGTTTACACCCGCCAGGATATGTTCTTTCATCCAGAACCCGACATAATGTTTAATATTTTTTGGCCCAAAGATTAAATGGCTGCTGGCTGTGGGAACCACAGTGACAGCGACCAGCATGGACACAATAATTGATGCGGAGATAGCAATGGCAATATCGGAATAAAGCTGACCTGCTTCCTGTTCGACAAATAATACGGGTGCAAATACCAGTACAGTAGTCAAGGTAGATGCCAGTACTGCTGTCCATACCTGTTTTAAGCCTGCAACTGAAGCCTCAATACGGCCCAGACCTTTACGGCGTTCACGCTCAATACTCTCCAGTACAACAATCGTGTTATCCAGCGTCATGCCAATTGCGAATGCGACACCGGCCAGTGAGATCACATTGATCGTGCGCCCGGCCAGTAACAAACCAAGAAAGGCAGCAATGGTACAGATTGGAATACCTAATACACCTACCAGTGTCAAAGGTGCTGAACGAAGAAACAGAAACATCACCAGTGTTGCCAGAAATGCACCAATCGCCAGGTTCTGCCAAACTGTGATAACAGAATTTTTAACATAACGAACATCATCTGTAGTCAATTCCATTTGTATACCGGCTGGTTCCAGAATAGACCGGCTGATTTCTTCAACCACCGGCATTATTGCGTTCTTGATAGCGATCACATTTGAACCGGTAGTTCGTCTGAGGGAGACGAAAATGACAGGTTCTCCGTTAACATAAGACCTGGAAACAATCTCAAAATGTTCCAGTTGCACTTCGGCCACGTCCTTGAGACGTGTGATTGAATCACCCTGGCGTTTGATTATCAGTTCTTCAATATCCTCCATATCATCAAAGCGACCGACAGTTCGTAACAGGTAGCGGCGTTTGCCACTATTGATATCGCCTGCGGAAATATCCCGGTTGCGTCCACGTAATACATTACGGAATTCGGTCAAGGTAATACCACGTTCAGCCAGACGCGCGGGGTCGACCAGAATCTGAATCTGCCTTTCCGCACCGCCCCGGATGTTCACTTCAGATACTCCGGGCACACGCCCCATGCGGGTTGTGACATGGTCCTCGATAAAATCCCTCATCATATTCATGTTGACCCCCTTCGGATTGCCAGAGAGGGGATGAACGCGGAAAAACATAAAGGAATTGCTTGAAAAGGATGTTGTATACAAACGCGGTTCGTCTACATTTTCAGGGTAGGATGGCACCTGGCTCAATGCATTGTTGACCCGGATAAGCGCCTCGTTGATATCAACCCCGAAAGGGAACTCCAGTTCAATATGCGCCATGCCGGTAGTAGCCATGGAAATAATCCGTTGCAGGTTGGGCAGGTTGCGCAGGTATTTTTCCTGCTCAATGATAATTTCCTTTTCAACATCCTGAGGAGTTGTGCCTGGCCATATCGTGAGCACCGAAATCACTCTCACTTCAAGATCGGGAATCATCTGTACCGGAATGCGCAATACAGCAATAATGCCGAAAATCATAATGACCAGTACACCGATGGTGAGCAACGTGCTGCGACGAATAATGTATTCAATCATGGATATGGATAATCATAATTTGAGGGTGTAAAAATAAGCATTTCAAAATGTGCTACTTTTAATAAATCCTGTACGATTCAAACCAGCCTGTTAAAGCTCTGGAGAAAAATATTCCCTCCCCCTTGAGGGGGAGGGTCAGGATGGGGGTGAAGATCATCAGTAGCTGAAGCATCCAGTATGAAAAACATTCAACCCCCACCTTAGTCCTCCCCCTGCCATGGGGAGGATATTTAATTCGTATCAGCGGTGGCCTGTTCAAGAATATGCACATCCTGGCCTTCGCGTAATGTCTCGTTGCCGCGTATTACTACAATACTGCCCGGATTCAGACCCTGCCGTACAATAACATTGCCGGACATATTACGGCCTAGTTGTACTTGTTGTTCTGAGACAATCCATTTTCCGTTGACATCATTAACAATCCACACGGAATTGCGGCCATCCGGATAGCGGACAGTAGCATCGCGGGGCAATTGCAGGGCTTCCTGTTTTAAATCTATTTTGAATATTGCCAGGGCAGACATGCCGGGGATAATGAACTTTTCAGCATTATCAATAATAATTCTGGTCAAAAAGGTGCGTGCATTGGGGTTATTAACCGGTACTGTGGTTGCTACCTTGCCGGTAAATTCCTTATCCGGTGCAGCATCAAGTTTGACTGTTACCGTTGTTCCATGATCAATCAAGTAAAAATATTCCTGTGGTGCCTGAACATCAAGACGTAATTTTTCGGTAGCGACCAGATCAATTACCGGGGTTCCGGTTGCTACCCATTCCCCGGCTTCGGTGAGTTTCCGGCTCACAACTGCATTGAATGGAGCAAGGACTGTATGTCGTTTCAAGATCTCTGCCTGTTGCTGGTATTCCACCTCAAGTCGTGCAATTACAGCAGCCTTCACATCTACATCAGCAATGCGGGCCTGCACTGTTGTTTGTGGGATGTTCTTGCTTTTTGACAGGTCAAGTGCCTCGTCGCTGAGACGACTGGCTTCTTTCAGTGCCACTTTGGCCTCGTTCAATGCTGCCTCTGCGCGATTAAGATCAAGTTTTGCCAGAGTAGGATCGAGTTCGATCAATATATCACCGGCTGATACACGATCACCGGCATCCACATTGACCTTCAATACCAGACCACTCACTCGCGGAGAGAGAGCTGCAGTGCGTTCAGAGGTGATCGTTCCGGTCAGTGGTAATGTTTCGATTAATGGACCAACCGTTGCCTCAACCACGTAGACCGGTACCGGTTCAGCGGCATACATCAAGCTGCAACTACATATATATAATATAATCGCTAATAGCAGACGGTATAGGTCAGACGGCCTCAAACAGGGGTAATAAGCTGCGCAGATACGCTGTGCTGGTTTACTTTTCATTCAATCTGTTTCGTCAGTCAGGCATTATTTATCTTGTTATTATCACTTAATTAGTCTGGCAATATACCGATAAATTCAATAGCAAGTGTAACGTATTCAGGCAACTGGCTCGACTATAAGCCATACTCCGGCATACCGTTTTTTTGTTGAAAACAGGGGATAATCCTTTATAATCGCGTACAACTTTTGTGCCTCCCTGGAATGTCCGGGATAAATGGCCAAAATACAAAAAACCCCGGTATAATCCCGGGGTTTTCACTTTTAGAATCATGTTAATGGCTGAGTGGCAGAGGCGAGCAGGATAAAGGAAAAGACATTTAACATGTCATTTGGATGCAATACTTCTATGTATTGCACCCTTCGGGCAGCAAAGCTGCCAAAATCTGTTCCAGACAGATTTTTCCCTGCGACCATTTCGCCGGGAGCGAAATGGGGAAAACAAAGTTTTCCCGAAGGGCGAATACCATGGATGGTATGAGTCAACGGTTTGTACAGGATGTTCAAACCCGTGTCACTTAGCGAGATATGGATTATTGAGCTTAGTGACCAAGGTTGGCACGGGCGGATAAATTTCAGCAAACTGATTAGTTAAACTGTGGCTGAGTGGCAGAGGCGAGCAGGATAAAGGAAAAGACATTTAACATGTCTTTTCCCCTGCGAGCGGTTTGTACAGGATGTTCAAACCCGTGTCACTTAGCGAGATATGGACTATTGAGCTTAGTGACCAAGGTTGGCACGGGCGGATAAATTTCAGCAAACTGATTAGTTAAACTGTGGCTGGGTGGCAGAGTGGTTATGCAGCGGCCTGCAAAGCCGTGGACGCCGGTTCGATTCCGACCCCAGCCTCCATAACATCAGTTACAAGTTATAAGTGACAAGTAAAAGTAGTATGATGTAAAAGTCCATCTATACCTTGCCCGGGTGGTGGAATTGGTAGATGACGTGCAGGATGCACTAATGTCGCGGAGGACAGGATGTCCGGGAGCGGCCACAAGGGACTTCCCGGGCATTTAGAGAAGTGAATCAATATTCTTATAGCTAGTAGGTAAATAGTATTTTGCCCGGGTGGTGGAATTGATAGATGACGTGCAGGATGCACTAATGTCGCGGAGGACACGACTGCATGGATGCAGGAGGTAGAACGAATCAGGAGACAGAGTCGAGGATGTCCGGGAGCGACCACAAGGGACTTCCCGGGCATTTAGAGAAGTGAATCAATATTCTTATAGCTAGTAGGTAAATAGTATTTTGCCCGGGTGGTGGAATTGGTAGACACAAGGGACTTAAGTAACTTGAGCACTCAGTCCGGAAACGGCTGAAGTGAATGGAGTCAAATTCGGGGAAACCTCAGCATGTAAGATGGTGGCAATCCCGAGCTAAGCCCTGATAGTTTTATGTCATTTCGACAGAAGGGAGAAATCTGGTTTCAATATAATAAAGATTTCTCATTACATTCGAAATGACAAAAGTATTCAGGGAAAGTGTAGAGACTTGATGGCTCCTGCCTAAGTCATAGTTAGGCAATGGACTATGATATGGTAAAGGTAAAGTCCAGACTACAAATGCGTTTTAAGTATGCGCAGCAGCGAAAGCTGTAGATGGTAAGAAAATCCCTCGCCTTTACCGGCGTGCCGGTTCGACTCCGGCCCTGGGCACCAAACAGTTATGCAAATCAGTTTTCCTGATGAAATTGTCGACTCCGGTCACTTCGGGCATTCTGCCCTCCCGTGACATTTGTGCATCCTGCACTTCGCCCTGGGCACCATTACATCAGTGATTGGTGAATGGTGATTGGTGAATGGTGAATGGTGAATGGTGATCAGTAAATGGTACATTTAATGACCACACAACTAATTACCAGTCACCAATCACCGGATAATTAAGTTACAGGTTTTTTTTGATTTGATTACAGATCTCTTTTAATACCGTTACACGGGCAACTTTCTTGTCATTACCCGGGATCAATTTCCATGGTGAATGAATAGTACTGGTTCTGGCCACCATTTCGTTAACGGCTAATTCATAATCATCCCATTTTTCACGGTTACGCCAGTCTTCATCAGTTATCTTATGTTTTTTCCATGGAATTACCTCGCGCTCCTTGAACCGGCGAAGCTGTTCGTCCTTGCTTAGATGTAACCAGAATTTAATGAGGATAATACCGTGTGAGGTCATCTGCTCTTCAAAATCATTGATTTCCTGATAACTGCGCAACCATTCTTCAGGTTCTGCAAATCCTTCAACACGTTCAACCAGTACACGCCCGTACCAGGAACGGTCGTAAATGGTAATATAGCCGTCGGTGGGCAGGTGACGCCAGAATCGCCAGAAATAATGATGCGCTTTTTCTTCATCTGTTGGTGCAGCAACTGAAATTACACTGTAAAGCCGTGCATCCATTGTAGCTGTTACTCTCCGGATCGCACCGCCTTTACCAGATGCATCCCATCCCTCAAATACTGCAACAACTGAACGTCCCCGATTATGGGCTGACCAGGCCAGTTTTCCAAGATTGGCCTGGTATTTTGAAAGTTTTTCCTTATATGCCTTGTCTGACATGGTTGTATCAAGATTTACCATGTTCAGTACTGTTTTTATTTTGGCTAACTTGGGTTTGCTTTTTTGTTTTGTAGAGGCTTTATTATTTATATTTTGCAGTAGCTTCTGCATACTATCTATTATTATTTGTCCTACAGTAAGGTCGCGATAGCGATGATCTGTGGCCTCGATAATGTGCCAGGGACTTGGGCCGGTATCAGTCAATTGAATTGCTCGTTCCGACACAACTGCAAACTCGTCATATTTTTTGGAAAATTTCTTCTGTAATGGGGATTTAACAGTATCTTTGCTTTTCGCTCTTTCCAGGGAAACTTCTTTTGAAAGGTGGAACCAGAATTTGATTATCAGTGCATTATCATGGATCAACATTTGTTCCAGTTCTTCAATATATTTCATTTCACGGTCAAATTTTGACTTACTTACATTCCCCATGACGCGATCGATAATTGGCTTGGTGTACCACGAACCAAACATAACGCTTATTGTTCCACGTGAGGGCAGGGTACGCCAAAAGCGCCAGTATCTTGGGTGTAGAAGTTCTTCCTCTGTTTCCCGCCAAAAGGCATAGTTACGAATCCAGCGGGTATCCAGCCATTCATTGATTCTATTGACCACCTCACTCTTCCCCGCACCTTCAACACCGGAAACGATGATTACGACAGGGATGGCCTTGTCTTTTATTTCATATTGAAGGTTTAATAATTTTGTTCTGAGTTCTGGTACGGCCGAATTAAAGTCTTCCTTGGAAATTTTCTGGTCAAGTTCAACAGCTTCAAACATGTCAAATCCCCGATTTATGATTGTTGATATGTAACCATATTAACTGGTTAATAATTTGATCTTTATCAAATGTTTTATCAATTATGCGATATGTTTTGATTGAAGAATACGCTATTCTTTCCAGATAAGCAGAAAATTACATATTGGTTATAAAATACAATTTAATCATACTTTTACGTATATAAATGAATGCAATAACCAGAATAAACCGGTTCCTCTTCAGATATATTTGTGCGGTAATCCTGGTCATCGGATCAACGTTGATCGTGAATGCAGACCAGGAAAAAAGGATCGCGGTCATTCTTCATGTTAACGACGCAATTGGTCCGGCCATCAATGATTATATACACCGGGGTTTGCAAAGTACCGTCGAAAGAAATGCAGCTGTTGTCATCCTGCAACTGGATACGCCCGGTGGACTGGATACGTCTATGCGTGACATTATCCGTGACATCATAGCTTCGCCGGTACCTGTCATATTGTATGTTTCTCCTTCAGGTGCGCGGGCGGCGAGTGCGGGTACTTATATGATGTATGCCGCCCATATAGCTGCCATGGCGCCGGGCACAAATCTGGGTGCCGCGACACCAGTACAAATTGGTGGTTTCCCCGATATCGGTCCGTCCGCACCTGAAAAGGAAAAAGAGCGCGACCGGAAAAAGGATGAAGCTGGAGTAGATGAAGATAGTGAAGAAACTGAAGTCAAAGAGGAACCGCCACCAGTAACGGGTGATGCCATGACTAAAAAAATGGTCAACGATGCCATTGCCTATATTCGCAGTCTTGCCGAAATGCGCGGACGCAATGCGGACTGGGCGGAAAAAGCGGTACGTGAGGGTGCCAGTCTTTCTTCAGAAAAAGCCCTGCAGCAGGGAGTGATTGATATTATTGCCAAAGATATCGATGAATTGCTCGTAAAAGCGGATGGTTGGCGGGTCAATGTTGTTGGTCAGGATATCACCCTGGATACGAAGGATCTGGAACTGGTATATATAGAACCGGACTGGCGTAATGAATTCCTATCAGTAATAACCAATCCCAATATAGCTTATATCCTGATGTTACTGGGCATCTATGGTTTGTTTTTTGAGTTGTACAATCCGGGGTTTGTCTTGCCGGGTGTGGTTGGCGCAATCTGTCTGTTAATGGCGCTTTATGCCATGCAGGTATTACCGGTCAATTATGCAGGTTTGGGCCTGATTATCCTTGGCATTGCATTTATGGTGGCGGAGGTATTTGCGCCCAGTTTTGGCGCGTTGGGCATCGGTGGGGTCATTTCCTTTGTGATTGGTTCAATCATCCTGTTTGATACTGATGGCAGTAATATTCAGGTAGCGATTCCGGTCATCGTTACGGTCACTGTTATCAGTTCGGCATTTTTTCTTGTTGCCCTGAGGTTGGTTATTGCAGCCCAAAGAAAACCGGTCGTCAGTGGCAAGGAAGAAATGCTGGGTAGTATTGGCGAAGTGTTGGAAGATTTTGAACATGACGGGCGTATTCATGTACATGGTGAAATATGGCAGGCGCAATCCTGGTCGCCATTGAAACGTGGTGATAAGGTCAAGGTGACTGCAATCGATGGATTGATATTACATGTTAAACCCTTAACGGAGGAAAATTGAAATGAATATGACAACAATTGTTTTTCTAATCGTTGCTATCCTGATAGTAGTTCCGATGATCTTCAAGGTCATGCGCGAATATCAACGTGCTGTGGTGTTCACCTTTGGGCGTTTCACCTCAGTCAAAGGTCCGGGACTGATTATCATCATTCCATTGGTACAGCAGATTGAACGTGTGGACTTGCGCACCATCGTCATGGATGTCCCGAGTCAGGATGTGATCTCACGGGACAATGTCTCGGTTAAGGTCAATGCAGTGGTCTATTATCGAGTCATGGATCCGGAACGGGCCATTATTCAGGTGGAACATTTTAATGATGCCACCAGCCAATTGGCCCAGACTACACTGCGATCTGTTTTGGGGCAGCATGAACTGGATGAAATGCTGGCTGAACGGGAGAAGCTTAACAGGGACATCCAGGAAATACTGGACAAACAGACTGATGCCTGGGGTATCAAGGTTGCCAATGTTGAAATCAAACATGTGGATATCGATGAGAGTATGATACGTGCTATAGCAAGGCAAGCCGAAGCAGAACGTGAACGGCGCGCCAAGGTGATTCATGCCGAAGGTGAATTGCAGGCCTCGGAAAAACTGTTGCAGGCTGCAGATGTATTAGCCCGGAATTCTCAAGCCATGCAGTTGCGTTATTTGCAAACCCTGACTGAAATTGCAGGAGAAAAAAATTCAACCATAATCTTTCCTGTTCCCATGGATTTGATCAAGCACTTGCTGAACAAGTTTCCCGGCGAATGAACATAATCATGATTATGTTTCCAATCAAAGGTAAAAAGAGGTTCTAATGGATACTATAGTAGGACATCTGTGCAGGCCGGTCGTATCAGTCGATATGGGTGCAACTGTGCAGGACGTGCTGGAAAATACTGACTGGAACAAGGTATCGAGTGTTGTGGTGCTTGACCAGGACAAGAACGTTGTAGGCATAATATCTGAAAAAGACATGGTTTATGCCGAGTCTCTGGGCATCAAGAAAAAGGATTTGAAAGCATGGCAAATCTGTTCAAAAAATATTGTCAAGATCAGTCCTGAAGACAGTACTGCCGGAGCAGCACGGTTAATGGTGGACCATAAGGTTCATCATGTTCTGGTAATGACGGGCGATTATGTTGAAGGTGTTGTTTCTACAATGGATGTGCTCAAGCAATTTCTTGACTCAAAAAATTCCGGGTAAGCGCAGATAAATATCTTTAACCATCATGTTCGTGAGGCACGCAAAGATTATTAATCAATCAGAGTATTCCTGATAATATTTGTCACCCATCATTTATCCAGAATATTCCTCTTATGTAATATTGGCATCAAGTCAAAATAGGGCCTGATAACTTCTGATCCAGAGTCCTTGAATTCCTCAAAAGGCCCATCGAATAAAATATTACCCTCGTGCAGCATGATGATCCGCGGCTGTAAACGGTTTAGCAGATCCTTGTCATGTGTAATAATAATTGATGTGCGTTTGTCTATCTCGAAATGTGTATCAAAAATCAGGTTATGTATCTGCGCCGAACTGGTTGGATCGAGGCCGGTAGTGGGTTCATCATAAAAAACCACAATAGGGCCCATTGAAAGGGCACGTGCAATCGCGAGGCGTTTTGCCATACCGCCAGAGAGTTTCTCATGTGGACGATTTAAAAACTGTTTATCATCCGGAAGGGCAACGGCTTTTAAATATTTTTGGGCTATCGGCAAGATTGCATCATCATGCAGACCCTTCACTTCCTTCAGCCATAATGCAATATTTTCGTATACTGTGCCGGAAAACAGGGCATTCCTCTGGAATACAACACCCCAGTGCTGGTGAATACTGTCCAGTTCAAATCCATGTATATCTGCCAAATCTCTGAACGGTTCTGCCGGATTGTTGTGATCAATGACACGAACATTTCCCCGATCGGGAACAATCTGGCCAAGGATATGATTCATTAGAACTGTTTTACCGCAACCGGAACCACCGACAATGGCGATAACGTCACCCTGATAAAGATCGAGATTAATGCCTTTGAGTATCTGCTTGTCATCAAATGCCTTGTGCAGATTTTCAATCTGTATTTCGATTATCGGCAATATATATACCCCATCAAATAACTAATCTACCGGTACTGTTACCTTGGTACTGGATAATCTGTGAGCTGGTATTGTTTGCCACCACCGGCTGAAAAATATCAGGGTGGAATACCTTTAAGTGGTCTGGCGTATCTTGTCAGTTTGCACTCTTTTCTGTCGAATAAACATAGTAGATACCAGACCAATTATATCAGGATAAATTATATGTAATATGATTACCCTGAGATAAACCATTACAAAGACCGTTAAAGTGCCTGTATCTAGGGGTTCTACGAGATCAACGAAATTCATAATCAAACGATTTAATATAAAAAAAGCAAGACACGATATTAATATTACAGGATATAATAATAATTCTTTCATGAATAATATAACCATTTCCCGTTACGATCTCATCACCTGGTTTCTGTTTTCAGGTGCGCTTCTGCTTGTTCTGTATCTCGGTTTGTTACCAGCGCTATTAGCCGGGTTGCTGGTATATGTACTGGTTAATTTATTGGTGTCAACACTACGGGCACCCGTTTTTGGACGTGAGGGATCTTCACTGTTGGCGGTTGCTCTGATCGCGACAGTCGTTATTGCACTTATTACTGTCGCAGGTTTCGGCCTGGCTTCCTTCCTGCGCGGGAGCGGCGAGAATATCCCGGGTCTGATTCAACGCATGGCAGAGATTATCGAAGGTTCTCGTAATCTTTTGCCGCCTTTGTTGCTGGAGTATTTGCCCGAAGATGCAGATGCTTTACGTAAAGCACTGGTCGACTGGTTGCGTAATAACACAGACACCTTTCAGGTAGCAGGCGCCGAACTGGGACGTGCACTGGCACATATATTAATCGGGATGGTGATTGGCGCTCTACTATCTCTTGAAAGCGCTGTTGCCGGGCGCGAAAGTGGGCCATTGTCAGTGGCTTTTACGCAACGTTCAGAGCGGCTGGTCGTCGCATTTCACCGGGTAGTATTCGCCCAGGTATGGATCTCCACAATTAACACCACGTTTACTGCGATTTATCTGGTGTTGGTATTGCCCGCTTTTGGTATTGAATTACCGTTTACCAAAACACTGATCATGATCACATTTGTAGCGGGACTTCTACCCATACTTGGCAATCTGATCTCCAATACAGTCATATTTATCGTAAGCCTGAGTCAGTCTCTGTACGTTGCGCTGGCGTCGCTTGTCTATTTGATCATCATACACAAACTTGAATATTTTCTGAATGCTCGCATCATCGGCATCCATATTCATGCACGCGCATGGGAAATGCTGATTGCCATGCTTGTGATGGAGGCGGCCTTTGGGATACCCGGACTCATTGCGGCGCCTATCTACTATGCCTATATGAAGGAAGAACTACGCATAAAGCGCCTCGTCTGATAATTTGCAGTGAATGAAATCTGCTCTTTACTAAATTACTACCCACCGTTTACCATTCACTCGCTAACTATTCAAACAAACCCTTGAATGTGTCCTTGATGGCACTGCCGGCATCTTTAACCGTATCTGTTGCTTTTTCAGTGACAGATTTTGGTTTTTCTTCTTCTGTTTTGGTTGTGGTGGTTGCAGTTGCTTTTGGTTTAATACCCAGTGCCGTAGCACAGGGATCTGAATCTGCAGTTGAACGGTCAAATAATCCCTGCGCGAGAATAGATAATCCACCAGTTGCGACAGCAGCACCCACCGATGCAGCTGTTTTCAATGCGGCCTCGGTGCTGGGTACGGCCTTGGGTTCCGCCAGGGTCCCGCCAATTTTAACGAGTTCAGCCAGTTGACCGGCACTGATGCCGACACCTTCCCGTGCCTGGGGATCGATGGCTATGTCCAGTTCCTCGGTCTTGAGATTGATTATCCCTGAACCAATGATATTCATCTTTTTGGTATCGAAGGCTATGCCTTTGTCTGCTGTTGCTATACCGTCCTTGATTGTCAAATTGACAACGCCGCATCTGATCTCGGTATCTTCACTGCCACCAGCGCCGGGATTCATCGCATTAAAAGCTGAAGTTAATACATCCGTTGTCGCCTTTGTTGTCGATGAACTTTTCAAGGTACCCGCACCCATCTGTACCAGCATTTTGCCATTCAGTCCTGCCATGATGGCTGCAATACTGTTACCACTGCCGCTGACATCGATTGTCGCGTCAGTTTTACCACCGGTAATCTTGTCCTTGTAATCCGGAAGAGAGGAGGGCTGGAAATTTTTAATATCAATTTTGGTGCTCAAACGGGCTGTTTTGGAATTGCTGGTATCCAGGTCCATTTGCATAGCAAAGTTTCCACCACCCATGTCGGTGTTGAGCGGCTTCAGTACCAGTTTGCCGTTGGATAATGTCATCACCAGTTTGACATTGTCCAGATCAAGGTCCCTGGTTTTAATTTTTTTGGCAATTATATCCAGGTTTGCATCCATGGACTTCAGGCTGTCCAGGGGCAGGGGTTCAGATGAGAACACCTTGGTTTTTTTAACTTTCTGTTCTTCCTTTTTGGCACTCTCGAAAGGAGTGAGGTCCAGCAGGTCGGATTTTAATGTGGCGGTCACAGCCGGCCGATCACCCTTGATATTGATGATCATGTTACCCGTCATGTCTGTTTTGTCCGCCTTGAATTTCATATCCTGCAGGTGATAGGAACCTTTGCGGTCAGACACGTTGGCTATCAGGGAAACCGGGCCCAGTGCCGGCAATTCATTGCCAATGAATCCATTCAGATCAGCCAGCGAGGTGGATTGAAAATTAATGTTCAGATCAGAGCCGTCTGTTTTTTTCAGATCGGTCAATTTACCATCAATGGTCAGTTTCGATTTGGGTAACTCGGCATTTACACCCCTGAAAAGATAAATCCCGTCCTTTTCACTGATGTGTCCATTGATTTGTAAAGGACCGGCATCAGGCAATTCTTGACCGGCAAGGCTATTAAACTTGGCAAGATTTTCTGCATTCAACTTGATCTCCAGGTCAAACCCCTGCAGTGGATTCTGGCCTGAGAGTTTGCCATTCAGTAAAACCAGGTCTTCTCCCAGATTGGCATTGACGGTATCAAGATGATAAAAACCGTCTTTCTCACTGATATGACCCTTTAAATGCAGCGGGCCCACATCAGGAAATTCCCTGCCAGTCAGATCCTTTATTTTATTGAAATTAGCCAATGAGTCCGTTTCAAGCTTGATGTTCAGATCAAAACCTTCCAGTGGTTTATTCAGAGAAACCAGTCCATCAACATTGAATTGTGATCCAAGTGCCTGCGCATTGACAGCATCCAGTTTGTATATTCCTTTCGCTTCAGAAATATGGCCGGTCAATTCCAGCGCACCGATGTCCGGCAGTTCTTTTTCAATGATTTTCGCAAAAGGAGTAAGCGAACTGGCCTTGATTTCCAGGGTAAGGTCTGCACCCTGAAAAGTCCTGGGTTCTGCAACCGCGCCTTCGATTTTAATAACGGCATCACCAACCCGGGTTGTGAAATCCAGTGGAAATTGTTTATTTTCTGTCAGGCTGGCCAAGGAACCAACAGAACCATCGATTAAAATCGGTATTTCGTTGTAAACCGCATTAAGGACGATATCGAGGGATTGGCTGAAGGTGCTGCCTTCAATCACAAAATTATCTATTTTGACTTTTGTCAGGTTCCCGGTTTTGCCGTCCTTGTAAGTCAAACTGGAATTTTTAATATTGACCTCGTTGATATTAATACTGGCAAAACCAGCTTCCTGAGGAACTTCTGTTTTTTCTGGCCCAGTTTTTTTACCGGCGGTATCAAATACCCAGTTACCCACACCTTCCTTGTTTGTCTCCAGCAGGATGTCTGCTGTATCCAGAGCCAACTGGCTGATCTTGATATTACCGGACAGCAAAGGGATTAAACCGATTTCTATCTCAAAGGATTTGACCCTGGCCATGTCCGGCGCAGAACCCCACTCGGCGTTACCCAGTTTCACACCTTCGACCCTGATTGTGGGTATCAGTGATACGCCGAGCTGGAGTTCACCTGCGACATCAAATTCACGCCCGGTTTGTTGTTCAACCAGCTTGATTATCTCTCCCTTGTATTTATTGACATCAAAAGTACCGATTACAATAGCGAGGGCTATGAACAGGAAAACGACAACGACAGCAATAATTTTCAGGATCTTGCCCATGGTTTAAATCATTAATGGTTTATTGACATATTATAGTGAAAATCAAAAAATAATTGTTCGGTGACAGCCTTGTTTCCCTGCAGAAATACCCTATTTCCCGGTATTTCAAGGTAAAATCATTGTTTAAACGCCTGATACGCATTATAAACAGCGGTATTGATACTAAAATATATTATTCATAGAGATACGGATAAATTGACACTCGCGGAGGCGAGGAAATGCCCGCGAGGATCAATAACAGCATGAAACCGGGATTAATATCACAAAGTCCACCACACAGTTCAACTGGTAACAGCATCAGCAATCGGGTCAAGGCGTGGTGGCCGCTGATCGGCGGGCCGTTGTTGGTGCTGGGTATCGTTGTCCTTGTTGAGACCTTCTCTTTTTCCGGCTATAGAATTCCCAATCCTCCGTCCTTGTTATTGCTCGCAGTCGTGTACTCCGCTTTTATTGGAGGATATTGGCCGGGTTTCATCAGCACTGGCCTGGCCTGGCTTTACATCGCCTGGTTTTTCTCCTTGCCCGGGCAACCGTTCGATTATAGCGACGAAAACTTGCTGCGCGTGTTGGTGTGGGGGTTATCCATGCCGTTCATGGCGTGGATGGTCGGCATACTCAAACACAGAATGGTCACCCTTGAACAATACAGGGATGTTGAGGAGACACTTAGAAAGAGCGAAGAAGAATTACGTCTGTTCGTTCGTGATACACCAGCCTCTATCGCAATGTTTGACAAGAATATGAGGTATATCGCCGCAAGCAAGCGTTGGTATGAAGACTATCGTCTGGAGCATGACAGTATTATTGGGCTTTCTCACTATGAAGTCTTTCCTGATATACCGGAACGATGGAAAAAGATTCACCAGCGCTGCCTTAAGGGTGCAGTTGAACAGTGTGATGAGGATCTTTTCTCCCGGGAAGATGGAACGACTGATTGGGTACGTTGGGAAGTCCGGCCCTGGCATGATAGCAAGGGTCAAATCGGTGGCATCATCATACTGACCGAGGACATTACTGAGCGCAAGGAGGCGGTGCAATCATTATATAATCTTGCTGAAGGTTTTTCTGTCACCAGTGGTAAGGAGTTTTTCCGATCACTCACAAAACATATCGGTGACACTCTGGATATGGACTATGTTGTGGTTGGTGAATTACTCTACGGTAGAAATGACATGATTCATTCCGTCGAAGTATATCACCGGGGTGAATATCTTGATCCACTGGAATATTCACTCAAGGGTACCCCATGTCAGCAAGTCATTGGTAAAGGAGTAACTGGCTACGCATCCGGTATCCTGCAGGCATTCCCGGATTTTTCCCTGCTCACCACACTCAACATTGAAGGTTATGTTGGGTCTCCCTTGTTCAATTCACAAGACCAGCCCTTGGGACTTATTGCGGTTTTGAATCATAAACCAATCAGTAATGTTAATCGTATAGAAACACTATTGCAGATCTTTGCAGTACGGGCAGCAGCAGAACTTGAGCGCAAGCAGATGGAAGCGGCGCTTATCAAGAGTGAAGAAAAGTATCGTTCAATTATAGATACCACCAGTGAATGGATATGGGAGATCGACCTTGAAGGCCATCATACTTATTCGAACAAGACCATCGAATCCATTCTTGGTTATTCAGTGGATGAGTTCATGAAAAAAGATATATATCAGCTTATGCATGAAAAGGAACGTGACAACGTAAGGCAATTTCTTGCAGAGTGTATCCGGGAAAAGAAAGGTTGGCGCGAAAGGACCATACGCTGGCAGCATAAAGACGGTACTTACCGTTATCTCGAAAGCAACGCTGTTCCTGTTTTTGATAATCATGGTGTGGTTACCGGTTTTCGCGGGTCAGATCGTGACATCACCGGGCGTAAACAGGCGGAAGTTGTATTACACCAGACCCATCGGACCTTGTCGGTGCTGAGTGAGTGTAACCAGGCCATGTTGCATGCCGGAAATGAGATGCAGTTGTTGAGCGATATTTGCCGGATTATTGTGGAAACGGGTAACTACCGGATGGCCTGGGTAGGTTACGCAGAGCAAGATGAAAATAAATCTGTAAGGCCGGTCGCACGCTGGGGTTACGAGCAAGGTTATATCGAATCACTGAACATTACCTGGGCCGATGAGGAATACGGCCACGGCCCGGCCGGTAACGCGATACGCACGGGTCAGTCTTATGTGGCCAGGAACATCCAGACAGAACCCGATTTTGCTCCGTGGCGAAAGGCGGCACTGGAACGGGGTTATGCATCCTCGGTTGGTATACCGCTAATGAAAGATGACCGGGCGTTCGGCGCGCTGATGATTTATGCGCCCGAACCGGAAGCGTTTAATACGGAGGAGATGCAACTGCTCGAAAAGCTGGCCGGGAATCTGGCCTATGGCGTCATCGCATTACGAACGGAAAAAGCCCTGCAACGGAACGAAGAACATTTGCGGTTCCTGTATGAGGAGAATCCATCAATGTATTTCACGGTGGCGCCGGACGGCACGATACTGTCAGTCAACGAATTCGGAGCGAGTGAACTGGGTTATGCGGTCAAGGAACTGCTGGGAAAACCGGTATTAAATATATTCCCTGAAAGTCAACGTGAGACAGTTCAAAAACACCTGTCGGAATGCCTGAAAAATTTTGGTCAGTTGCATGAATGGGAGATCCAAAAGGTACGCAAGAATGGAAAGGAACTCTGGGTGAGAGAAACGGCGCGTGCCGTAGGTACGCCGGAGGGTAAAACGGCGGTGCTGATCGTGTGTCGTGATGTTTCCAAACGCAGGCAGGTCGAAGAAAAATTAAAAAGGTCACAGGAACAGTTGCGTAATCTTGCCGTACATCTGCAGGCTGTCCGGGAAGAGGAGCGTTCCGGCATAGCCCGCGAAATTCATGATGTGCTTGCCCAGGAATTGACCCGCCTGAAACTCGATATCATCTGGGCCCACAAACGGCTCAACAAATCGGTCAACGAATCCATACGTGATGCACTGTTCAAAAAGGTGCGGGACATGGCTGACCATGTGGATATGGTCATCAGCACGGTACAGAAGATAGCGACCGAATTACGGCCCGTGGTGCTGGATAGTGTTGGCTTGTGTGCGGCCATCGAATGGCAGGTGGAAGATTTTGAGCGGCGAACGAATATTTCCTGTCATGTTAGCGTACTCACGGAAGAAACAGCCATCAACGATGAACAGGCCACAGCTACCTTCCGTATATTGCAAGAAAGCCTGACTAACGTCATTCGGCACGCGGGGGCTAATCAACTCAGAGTATCCTTAATTCAGGAGGATGAGGAACTGGTGCTGCAAATACACGATAACGGTTGCGGTATTGCGCAGGAAAAACTGGATGATCTGCACTCCATTGGTCTCATGGGCATGCGCGAACGTGCGTTGGCCCTGGGTGGCAAAGTGCAGATCACGGGCACACCCGGTTCTGGCACCACAGTGACAGCACATATACCACTGGTTTATCAGGCATAGCATGCAAGATGATCCGAATCCTCATCGCCGATGATCACATACTCCTGAGAGAAGGACTGAAACTGGTTCTGGCTGATGAATTTACTGATGCCCGGTTCGGTGAGACTGGTACGGCCGCGGAGACGCTACAGCTACTCAGGAAACAGATCTGGGATGTGCTGATCCTTGACATCAACCTGCCGGGGCGCAGCGGCCTGGATGTGTTGCGCGAGACGCGCCGGGATTTCGTCAAACTGCCCGTACTGGTATTGAGTTCAACGCCGGAGGACCAACTGGCCGTACGGGTACTCAAGGCGGGCGCCAGTGGCTATCTGAACAAGCAGATTGCTGCCGAGGAACTGGTTAATGCGGTACATAAGGTAATGTCGGGTGGCCTGTATGTGAGCCCGGGACTGGCCGAAAAACTGGCAGAGGAAATTGGCCACGAGCAGGATCGACCACCGCATGAATTGCTCACTGATCGTGAATTCCAGATATTTAAAATGATGACCGCCGGCAAGTCCGTGTCGGAGATCGCTGCCGAATTGTCCCGGAGCGTGAAAACAATCAGCACGTTTCGCGGCAGGGTCTTCAATAAGCTGCAGTTGCACAATAACATGGAGTTGTATCAGTACGCCCAAAGGCATGGCCTGCTTGAACCGGATCCATCCGGTACCAACCCCGCACACTGAACCCTTGACCAATCCGGTATTTACCTGCCTCCGGTAGTTTGTAGGACATTTCCTAATATTTTTTCAGCATCAAGGCAATAGCCATAGTTCCTGCAGGAGCGATAATTGTAATGTTGTGCATAAATAATATTGAAAACAATTCATTGCAGTATTAACTGGTAGTCAATTTTCATGGATATGAAAGTAAAACGCAAATCTGCAAAAGATGTTTCTCTTCAAGACAACCTTGAGCCACTTCGTGTCCTGTTCGTCGAGGATTCTGAAGATGATACCCAGTTGCTGGTGCACAAATTGCGGCGTGGCGGCTTCGATCCATCTTTCAAACGTGTAGATACTGCAGAAGCCATGCGCGCTGCGCTGGAAAACGAAGCATGGGACATTGTCCTGTCTGATTATGTCATGCCGCAATTCAGCGGTATCAAGGCATTGCAGATTTTACAGGATACCGGTCTCGGCCTCCCTTTCATCGTTGTTTCAGGAACGATCGGTGAGGAAGCTGCGGTAGCGATGATGAAAGCCGGGGCAGATGATTATATTTTCAAGGACAATCTGTTGCGGTTTATTGAAGCCGTTAAACGGGAGCTACGCGAAGCAACAATCCACCACGAGGTCAAACTGGCACGGGAGCATTTGGCCGCCAGTGAAAAACGGTTTCGTTCCCTCATAGAAAACAGCAATGACGTTATCTCGTTGCTCGACGCCAATGGCATTATCAAGTATTCATCACCTTCGATTACCAAAATACTGGGTTACATCGATACTGAACGCGTGGGGCACAGTATATTTGAGAACATTCATCCGGAAGATCTTCCGCGGTTAAAAAAGGTATTCAGCCAATTGTTGAAAGAACCGGGCTCGATAGCCAGTGACGTGATCCGTTATCGCCATAGTGATGGTCAGTGGCTATGGATGGAGGGGTCGGCAAAAAACCTGCTGGCGGAGCCGGGCGTGCAGGCCATAGTGGTGAATTACCGTGACATTACCGGGCGCAAGCAGGACGAAGATGCGCTGCACGCACATGAGCAGAGTGTTTCCATTCTCATGGACAATTTGCCGGGCATGGCTTACCGGTGTCTTAACGACAGGGACTGGACCATGCAGTTTACCAGTTCCGGGGCCCGCTCCTTGACTGGGTACGAACCCGGGCAGTTCACCAGCGGCGAAATCAAATACAACGATCTTATTCATCCGGAGGACCGTGAGCGGATCTGGGATGAAGTGCAGGCGGCCGTCAGTCAACGGCAACATTTCAGGTTTGAATACCGCATCCGCACAGCCGGCGGTGCGGAAAAGTGGGTGTGGGAGCAGGGCTGCGGGCTATTCAATAAAGAAGGTGAGCTGCAGGTCCTCGAAGGTTTTATAACGGACATTACCGAACGAGTGCAGGCCCTGGAGCAGCAACGTATGCACGCCAGCATCATCGCGCAGACTGACGATGCTGTGATTGTTACCGATCCGGAGGGGATCATTGAATACGTTAATCCGGCGTTTGAACGGATCACCGGTTACAGCAGTGCTGAAGCAATAGGGCACAAACCGAACCTGGTCAAGTCCGGTTTGCATGACCGGACTTTCTATCAAGACCTCTGGGAAACCATCCAGGGTGGCGAATCGTTTCAGGAAATCTTCATCAACCGCCGCAAAGACGGCGAGGTATTTTATGCACAGGAGACAATTACGCCACTGATGGATGAGCATGGAAAGATAACGCATTATGTAGCGACAGCCAAGGACATTACTGAAAGTAAGCGGACCGAGGAGCGCCTTGTCTTACTGGACTTCGCCCTCAACCATACACATGAAGCGGCTTACCTGATAGATGAAAATACCAACATTCTGGATGTGAATGATGAAGCCTGCCGGGCATTGGGTTATTCCCGGGAAGAACTACTTAATATGAATGTGCTTGATATTGATCCAGTCCTTTCGATGGAACAATTGCAGGCGAATATGAATGAAAGCAGGGAAAAGGGTTCGCTAACGATCGAAACCAGACATCGGCGCAAGGATGGAACAACTTTCCCGATTGAAGTTTACGCCAGTAATTTTGAATATGATGGAAAGAAATATCACCTGGCGCTGGTACGCGATATTACCGGGCGCAAGCAAGCCGACGCGGCGTTGCGCGAGAGCGAGGAACGCTACCGGCTGGTTGTGGAAGCCGCCTCCGATGTCATTATCGTGATTGATCAGGACAGCCGCATCGTATTTGTCAATCCCAGCAGCAAGAACAAGGACGTATTTGGCTACACGGACAGCGAACTGCTCGGCAATTCACTTACTATGCTGATCCCTGAAAACCTGCGTTCCGCCCATCTTGAGGGGTTGAAGCGTTACATGGACACCGGCCGGCGGACTCTCGATTGGAAACTGATTGAATTCCGCATACGGCATAAGAACGGCACAGAGGTGCCCGTGGAAGTATCATTCAGTGATTACTTCCGGGACGGCAAACGCTATTTCAGCGGCATCATCCGTGACATCAGCGGGCGCAAGCGGGTGGAAGAAAGCTTACACCTGCAGTCATCTGCCCTGCATGCCGCAGTCAATGCCATCATGATTGCCGATAAAGATGGCAACGTGCAGTGGGTCAACCAGGCTTTTACCTTGCTCACCGGTTATAGCCCAGAAGAGGTCATCGGCAAAAACCCGCGACAGTTGGTTAAATCCGGCAAACACGACCAGGCCTTTTACAAAAACCTGTGGGACACGATCCTGTCCGGAAATATCTGGCGTGGTGAAATCATCAACCGGCGCAAGGACGGCAGTCATTACACAGAAGAACAAACCATTTCTCCAGTGCGGAATGATCAAGGTGAAATTACTCATTTTATTGCAATTAAACTGGATATTTCCGGCCGCAAACTGGCGGAAGAAAAGATCCGGCACCTGAACCGGGTGTACAAAATGCTGAGTGCAATTAACACGCTGATCATCCATGTCCATGACCGGCAGGAATTGCTCAAAGAGACCTGCCGGATCGCTGTAGAAGACGGCGGGTTCCGCATGGCCTGGATTGGATTATTGCCGCCCGGAGAAAAAGTGGTGGTCCCCCAGGCCTGGGCCGGTCATGAAGAGGGTTATCTGCAACAATTACACGTTTCCCTCGAAGACGATGATCCAGGCAAGGACAGTGCCAGCAGCCGGGCGCTGCGTACGAGGCAACCCGTGGTTCACAATAATGTAGCAGAAGTAGAAACAAGCTTTCCCTGGAAACAGGAGGCCCTGGCACGAGGTTATCATGCCGCAACGAGCCTGCCGCTTATGGTCGGCGGGCTAATGGGGGTGATGTCGCTGTATGCCGCGGAGACCGGTTTCTTCGATGAGGAAGAGATGAAGTTGCTCATGGAACTGGCCAGTGATATCTCCTACGCCCTGCAGAACATCGCCCAGGAAGAACAGCTCGACTATCTCGCTTCCTACGATCCGCTGACCGGCCTCGCCAACCGGACCCTGTTCTATGAGCATCTCAATTCCGTGCTGGGACGGGCCGCACAAGGCGGCAAAAAAGTGGCATTGCTGGTCTGTAGCTTGAAGCAACTTCATGATATCAACAGTGTCTATGGCCGTGCGGCGGGTGATCGGGTGTTGCAGGAGACGGCCCGGCGGTTACGTGGGTTGACCTCCGATCCGGTCAATGTCGCGCGCATCACGGGCGATTATTTTGCCCTGATCCTGCATGATGTCGGTGACGCTACCGGCATCGGCCACCGCTTTGAACACAGCTTGTTCCCGGCGCTGAACCAGCCGCTCTTAATCAACCATCAGGACATCCAGCTCAATTTCTGCGGCGGCATTGCGGTCTATCCGGCCGATGGCACAGACGCCGAGACCCTCTATCGCAATGCCGAAGCGGCCCTGAAGAAAGCGAAGGGGTCGAATGAACCCTATTTGTTCTACCAGCCGGAGATGACGGCGCGCATCGCCGAGACGTTACAACTGGAAGGCAAGCTGCGGACGGCGCTGAAGGAAGAGCAATTTGTCTTGCATTACCAACCGAAGATAGACTCCCAGACCCGCAAAATGACCGGACTGGAGGCCCTGATCCGCTGGCAGGATCCGGACACCGGGCTGGTGCCGCCGCTGCAATTCATCCCGATCCTGGAAGAAACCGGGTTGATCCTGGAGGTCGGGTTGTGGGCGCTGGACCGGGCGGCGTCGGATTACCGGCAGTGGCAGAAACTATTCAAAACGGTGCCGCGCATTGCGGTCAATGTGTCCTCCCTGCAACTCAAACAGAAGGATTTCGTGGCGCAGGTGGAGCAAGCCATCCGCCGCAGCGGCAAAGCGGTGCCGCTCGACATCGAGCTGACGGAAAGTCTGGTCATGACCGACATCGAGGACAATATCAGCAAACTCCAGGCCCTGCGGCTGGCGGGGCTGGGCGTGGCCATCGATGATTTCGGGACGGGCTATTCATCGCTCAGCTACATTGCGAAATTGCCCATAGATGCGCTGAAGATCGACCGTTCGTTTATTAATAATATGACGGCACAGGCGGACAGTATGTCCATTGTGTCCGCGATTATTACCCTGGCCCATGCGTTACATTTCAAGGTGATTGCGGAAGGCGTGGAGACCGAAGAACAGGCGAAGTTTCTCGCGCTTTTAAAGTGTGACGAGATGCAGGGCTTTCTGTTCAGCAAACCGCTGCCGGCAAATGAAATAACGGAATTGTTACGGAGTGTGCAGCCACCCTGAGAAATAAGTTTACTTAACTCTCATCTTGGTTGGTCACCAAATCAGGGTATAAATCAAATTGATAACATACTTTATTTGGGTGATTACAAAACATGAAAATGCTATATGATTTAAAAAGTTAGAATTAAATTAAGGTGTAGAGGTAATTAAATTTTGTACAAATTACAGGGTATAAAATAATTGATTAATAATTCCACTTTTCTTGGGAACTACAACATTAACATTATATTTACCTCCTGTTTTCTTGTATTTAATTCAATAACACAAAGAAAGCAATTGCGGGTTTCACCGCTCTTTATACCGGTTGCAGGGGGAACGTCATGAGCGCCATTCAATGGCTGGTCATCTTTGCCCTCGACGATCAGCGTTATGCGCTGTACCTGTCCGCAGTGGAACGGGTTATTCCTGCGGTTGAAATCACCAGACTGCCACAGGCGCCTGACATTGTTAAAGGGGTAATCAACCTGCAGGGGCGCGTGATTCCTGTCGCTGATATCCGCAAACGCTTCGGCTTGCCCGCGCGCGAACTGATGCACACCGATCAGTTCATTATTTCCCGTACGATGAATAAATCCATCGCTATTATTGCGGACAAGGTGCACGGAGTTATTGAATTTTCTGCGGATACACAGGTACAGGTTAACACGATAATTCATGGTTTGAATTATGTTGAGGGTATTGTAAAACTCGATGATGGAATGGTCCTTATCCATGATCTCGACAAGTTTCTTTCCCTCGAAGAACGGCATAAGCTCGATCAGGCTTTGGATCAGGTTACAACACAATCTGGTGGTAAAAATGGCACACCCATTCCCTGATACTGTCCTTTCCGGTTTAAGTGATCTTTTTGGCGTGAAGATGGGCATTCATTTTCCCAGGGAGCGGTGGAAGGACATGGAACGCGGAATAAGCGCCGCAGCACGGGAACTTGGTTTTAAGGATATACAATCCTGTATAAGGGGTCTCCTGACTTCAACTATGTCAAGGACACAACTTGAGATTCTGGCAAGTCATCTTACCATTGGTGAGACCTACTTTTTCCGGGAGCCTAAAAGTTTCGAAGCTATCGAGCAGCATGTTATTAGCAACCTGATCCATAACCGTAGCGGCAAGGACCAGCATCTCCGGATCTGGAGCGCAGGTTGTGCGACGGGAGAAGAACCCTATTCACTCGCCATCCTCCTGTATCAGTTGATCCCGAATATCAGTGACTGGAATATCAGCATCCTCGCAACAGATATAAATCCGAATTTTCTGAAAAAGGCATACGAAGGTATTTACAGTAAATGGTCATTCCGGGGTGTGCCAAAATGGATTATGGATAAATATTTTGCCAGGACAGGGGATGGCCATTACCAGGTACATCCGCATATCAAACGGCTGGTGACATTTAACTATCTTAATCTCGTAGAAGATGTTTATCCATCATTGACCAATGGCACGAATGCGATGGATATGATCTTGTGCCGCAATGTATTGATGTATTTCAGTACACCACGTGCAAAACAGGTGATAGAGAATCTGCGCCGTGCACTGGTTGATGGCGGCTGTCTTGCTGTCAGTTCGGTGGAAGTATCGCATATTTTGTTTACAGCGTTTGACCCGATCAATTTCCAGGATGTGACCCTGTACAGGAAAGCAGAGGCATACACAAAGGGATCATGGTACGGGATTGATTTATCATCACAGACTATTAACACGGAATGTCATACTTCTGAAGCTGAACCAGTCATCCATCCAGAGATGTCTCTCCCGGCAATTGAGGAAACCATTTTGCCGGCGGATACCATGGAGACAGAAACGGTAAGAACAGAAACAGATATTCATGAAGAGGTTGCCGTCTTGTACAGGCAAGGCCGCTATCCTGAGGCGGTGGACAAACTGACAGGCAGATTGACTGAGTTGCCACAAGACGCACGGGCCATGGAACTCATGGCACGCGCACTGGCAAACCAGGGTCAACTTGCAGAGGCCATCAGGTGGTGCGAGAAAGCCATTGGCAACAACAAGCTGGATTCAGCCTTTTACTATCTGTTGGCAACTATCCAGCAGGAATGTGGCCAGTTTGATGAAGCAGTTACTGCATTGAAACGTGCGCTGTATCTCGATCCGGAACTGGTACTTGCACATTTTGCTCTGGGCAATCTTGCCCGCTTACAGGGAAAATCCGGTGATGCCTGCAGACATTTTGCCAATACGCTGGCGTTGCTGGACAGGTATCAACCCGGAGACATTCTGCCGGAATCCGAGGGCATGATGGCACAACGGCTCAGGGAAATTATTGAAGCAGTAAATTTAGGACGGGTAGCGGCATGATTTACGGTCTGGATATACGGAATAGAACATGAACATCGACTGGAAAGAAATTCATCAACGCCTGGCAGCTTCGCGGAAGGTGATTGAACTTGAATCAAATCGCACGCCGGAAGAAATCAGGAAAATTCTGAAGGAACGGGCGCGGGTATTCGCCCGTGAGCCAGAGGATCATGATAAGAATGGTGAATCCGTTGACGTCCTGGAATTCCGGCTGGCCTCTGAAAACTATGCCGTGGAGTTGCCATTCATCCAGGAAGTGTGTCCGCTGAAGGCGCTGACAACTTTGCCGGGTACGCCGCCATTCGTTACCGGTATTGTCAATGTGCGTGGCCAGATCTACTCGGTCATCGATATCAAGAAATTCTTCGGGCTTCCGGAAAAAGGGCTAAGTGATCTCAATAAAATCATTATTGTTCAGCATAACGGCATCGAGTTTGGCATCCTGGCTGACGTTATTACCGGTGTCAGATCTGTTTCACTGAAAGACATCCAGCCATCACTTCCGACTCTGACCGGCATCCGTCAGGAATATCTCAGGGGCATCACTCGTGATCAGTTGATAGTGCTGGATGCAGAAAAATTATTGACTGACAAAACACTGATCGTGAATGAATCCGATTTATGAAACAGGACAGGAAGTAATGTAACCGGCAAAAATTACAGTGAAAAATTTAATGGGAGATCATTATATGGGGTGGTTTAACAACATTGCATTACGCACGAAACTTCTGTTTGGATTTGGCTTGATTATTTTATTTCTGATATTTATTGTCTTCAGTGCCCGTCAGATTATCACTGTTCTACAGGCAACCCACCAGCACCTGTACGAGACGGAATTCGCTGCTGCAATCAACATGAAGGATATTCGATCCAATCAGAACGCCATCCAGGCGAATCTCCTGTCCATGCTGGAAGTGTCCGGATCGTCCGAAATGGAGGAACTGGAGCGGGACATCAGTGATCGGGCAAATGAGATTGACGAAACCATAATCAGGTTATTTGCTCTTTACCGGGATGACCCGATTCTTTTCTCAAAGCTTAAGGAGCTTGACGCTTTGAGAATTCCATTCCGCGATAGTTGGGAGAAACAAATATTGCCTTTGATCAAGGCTGGAAGAAACGATGATGCAAAAGAGTTGCTATCCGGTATACAGGCTGAACGCCAACAGAAAATGCGGGGGATTGCTGATGAACTTGTTGAGGCAGCGGATCGTGCAGCACACACCGCTTTGGTGGAATCGGGACTCAAGGCAGACGAATCTATCCGGGAATTTATTATTACCGGTGGTATTGCCGTACTGCTTGGTATCGTCATATTTCTATATCTGAACATTGTAATCCGCCGGGTTTCTCAGGAGATCCGCGAAGGGACGAACGTGCTGGCCGCGTCGGCGAGCGAGATCGTGGCGACGACAACGCAGGTGGCGTCGGGGGCGGCGGAGACGGCGACGGCGGTGAGCGAGACGACCACGACGGTAGAGGAAGTGAAGAAGACGGCGGAACTCTCCAGTGACAAGGCCCGCTACGTGTCGGAGACGGCCCAGAAGGCGATGCAGGTGTCGCAGACCGGCAAGCAGGCGGTGGAACTATCGATCGAAGGCGTCAGCCGGGTACGTCAGCAGATGGAAGTGCTGGCGCAGAGTATCGTACGGTTGAGTGAACGGGGCCAGGCGATTGGCGAGGTGATTGCGACGGTGAATGATCTGGCCGAGCAGTCGAACCTGCTGGCGGTGAACGCGGCGATCGAGGCGGCGAAGGCGGGCGAGCAGGGCAAGGGCTTCGGGGTGGTGGCGCAGGAGATCAAGAGTCTGGCGGAACAATCGAAGCAGGCGACATCGCAGGTGCGGACGATTTTGGGCGACATCCAGAAGGCGACGTCGGCGTCGGTGCTGGCGGCGGAGCAGGGGAGCAAGGCGGTGGAGTCCGGGGTGAAGCAATCGATGGAGGCGGGGGAGGCGATCAAGGCGTTGGCGCAGAGTATTGCGGAGGCGGCGCAGGCGGCGACGCAGATCGCGGCATCGAGCCGGCAGCAGCAGGTGGGGATGGACCAGGTGGCGCAGGCGATGGACAACATCCAGCAGGCGACGTCACAGAACATGGCGGGGACGAAGCAGGCGGAGACGGCGGCGCATAATCTCAGTGAACTGGGCCAGAAGTTGAAAGGGGTTATCGAACAGTATGGGCTTTGATGTATTTACCCGGTGTAAAAAACAGAATCATCGGATTGACGCTATGAGTAAATAGCAACAGAGGAGAACATGGATATGAACTGGTTTATCAATCTCACAACACGTAATAAGTTATTACTTGGCTTCGGTCTGATCATTTTATTTCTGATGATTATCATTATTGAGTCGTATACCACTATAACTGCAATGCAGGTGTCCCAGGCAGGTTTGTATGAAAAAGAATTCACCAGTGCTGTAGAACTCAAGGATATGCGTGCAAACCAGAATGCCATCCGGGCGAATCTCCTGGCCATGATGCTGGTGACCGATCCATCGGAACTCAGGATACGGAGCCATGATATCGAGATAAGGACGAAAGAGGTTGGAGAAACCATGAACAGACTGCTGGAACTCAACAGGAATGATCCGAAGATATTCCCGAAGTTGCAGGAGTTCCAGACTTTACGGAATGCACAGCGTGAATCCAGGGAGAAAGAAATTATTCCTTTGATTAATGCAGGAAGGATAGAAGAAGCAAAAGAACTTCTGCTTAAGGAACAATATGAACGCGAGGATAAACTGCGGGATAGCGCTGATGAACTGGTGGATATAGCGGAATCATCGGCACAAACGGCAGTAGAAATTTCGAACCGGGAGGTAGAAGAAACAATTCAAATCTTTGCGGTTACCGGAGCCATAGTCATTTCAATCTCCATAGCTATGGTGCTGCTGTTAAACCGTGTCATTGCCGTTCCGTTGCGTATGGTCTCCGGAATTGCTGAACGTGTCGCTTCAGGCGATTTAACAGTTACGCTTCCTGCGGAAAACCGTTCAGATGAAGTCGGAGTATTAGCACAAACTTTCCGCAGAATGGTGGAAAGTCTCAGGAATTTAACCATAGAGATCCGCGAAGGGACGAACGTGCTGGCCGCGTCGGCGAGCGAGATCGTGGCGACGACAACGCAGGTGGCGTCGGGGGCG
>Ga0209321_10000024_pt1 | contig 67001 bp, 59 predicted proteins | sample Rifsed16ft4_FD_184012 | JGI IMG/M metagenome (GOLD analysis project Ga0209321, IMG submission 184012) | Soil microbial communities from Rifle, Colorado, USA - sediment 16ft 4 - CSP-I_5_4 (version 2) | ecosystem: Environmental > Terrestrial > Deep subsurface > Rock core/Sediment | place: Rifle...
TGGCCTGCGCCAGAATGACGACCCAAAGAATTTTGAGACTTAATCAGAGGTTCCCTAGATTAATATTAACGATGATGTAAACAGGAGAAAGGCCATGAAAAGTATGTACTCTGTTGTAATTTTGCTTACTGGTATGTTGATGCTGTCCAATGCGGCTATTGCTGAACCACTTTCCGTTAAGGCTGACGATGACATTGAATCTGTTCTGCAAGCACATAATGGCAAACGGGTCACTGTAAAACTGGGTTCAGGCGATGAATTGACCGGAACGATAGGTGCGGTAAATGACGACCTTGCACACCTGCGCGAACTCAGTGGAAAGGAGTTTTTTGACGCAGTTGTTGTTACGGATGATATTTCGGCCATTATCATCCGCACTAAAGAATAATAATTTAATCGGTTACCGGGACCTTCTGCCCTCGGGATATGTTCACCGCCCCATGGCCAGCAGTTTATTTATGGTGCCTGCCGTTTTGTTCCTTGTGCGCACGCAAAGCCTTGCGGTATTCCTCATTGATCATGCGGCAGCGTTCACCAAGCTCTGATCGTTCATCGATCATATCCACATAAAACCGTACCAATGCGCGGATACTGTTTTCCACCCTGCTGTTGGAAGCGGGTGGTTCGGTAGCCTTCACAACCCGTTGCAGATAACGCAACAAAAACCATTCCGTCGATTGATAGGCCGGATTCCCCGCATCGACCTCACGGATATGTTGAATCAAGACCAACCGGAACTCACCATAATAGATTTCGCGCATCATGCTATGAATAACATTAAGGCGATTGATTTTCCACAATCGCTCGCAAAAAGACATCTGAAAACGATCTGCTGATGTTGACCGTGGCGTCAGTTATTCAAGGGAATTATGAAAAACAGGATAGCGCAGCCCTTCTTGCCCCTGCGATATATTTAGGGCCGGTACTGATAGTATGGATGCCCAGCCCGATCAGTTTGGGTATGAATTCCGGGATAGTGACCATTGCGCCACACAATTCGAGCGGTTTTTCCGCCTTGCGCGCAACTACGGCCATATTGCTTATTATTTTCCATACTGCCGGGTCACACGCAAGATCATGGTAACAGAAATCATCGCGGGTCCGGTCATAAGCAACCAAATACTGAATAAGATCATTGCTGCCTATCCTGCCGAAATCAATTTCCTGATATAACTCTTCCGCCTGTAAACATGCTGAAGGTACCTCAAACATGATGCCATGGCGTATATTTGCATGATCGATCCCGGTAATAGCATCCAGAAATATTTTCTTTAATTGGAAAAACTGATCCAGGCCGGAAATCATCGGATATACCACGTTAACATGTGCCGAGCGGGACACAGTTGCGATGGCCCGTGCCTGACTTTTAACAAGCTCAGGTCGTGTGAGCAGAAAACGTGCACCACGGCATCCTAATGCAGGATTATCCTCAGCAGGTATCCCAAGCCACGGCGCAGACTTATCGCTGCCCAGATCAAATAACCTGAAATAGACCGGTTTCCCATCCATGCTGTCAACTACAGTCTGATAACATGCAATTTGTTCAGCCTCACTCAGCACGCGCCCTTTACTCAACATTTCAAATTCCGTTCTGTATAACCCGACTCCGTCTGCCTTAACCCTGATGGCATTCTTTACATCATGGTAACCATCAATATCTGCAAGCACGGTAAATTGCGGAACAGGTTCAACAACCTCATAAGAACTGTACGGCCGGTTAATCTGTGTACGATACTTCGCCAGTGAGGTTTTATCAGGATTAATGAAGAGTTCGCCTGTCACACCATTGATTAAGATACTGTCGTGGTGAGACAGGAGTTGAACCGGGTCCTTGATACCACTGATCACCGGTATATCAAGTGATCGGGCAATCACGGCTGCATGAGAATTGGCGCCGCACTTTTCTGTAATTATTCCCTTCGTATAACCTTTGATCCTGATGGCTACATTGGCAGTTAATTCATCAGCTACCAGTATATGTTCATTTTCCAGGACACACTCCCCCACCTGGCAACCCTGATAATCCTTGCAGGTCAGAAATGTTTCAGTATTGTTCAACAGGTTCAACAATAATTGCTTGAGTTCAGTAAAATCATTACCCCGCTCACTCAGATATTCATTACCTAATCCATTGAAATACCCGGAATAAGCATCGAAACATTTTTCTATGGCATTTTTCGCAGTCAACTGCTCCTGTTTAACGGAATCGAGAATAGCCGTCTGCATTTCTTCACAAATCATCTTGTGTGCCCTGAATATCGCGGCGCTGCTATGATCAAAACAATCTTCAGCTTGCCTGTTCAGTAAGAGCAATTGTTTACCAAGTTGGTTGAATGCATCGACAAGGCGGGAATACTGGTCCGTCGGATTCTTTTTATTGCGGCCGGGAACATCGGAATTTTTTTCCCTGTAGAAACAGGGCCGGCCAAAACTGACTCCGGGCGAAATGGGGATGCCCTTGATTATTTTCTCGCGGGCATTTCCATTTGTACCGGTTCCGGTATCGATGTTAACTGACATATCCGGAAAAGTAATATTGGTTAATTGTGATCACGGGTGTTGCCTGAAGGCCAAGGGAACCAATTCAACATCTCATGTCTGACAATACGGACCTTGATCTGGATCAAAAAAAGTGAATTACCCGGCAGCACATATTGCGCTGCAATATTTTATAGATCAGCGATTGACTGTCCGGATTAAAAGTTTTTCCAGTTCTACCAGGATAAAAACCGAGAACGCCACCACCAGGATATACAACCAGGTATCCCAACCCAGAGCAGCTGTGTGGAAAAGCCGTTGCATCAGGGGCGCATAGGTAAATAACAACTGAAGCACAATGACCAGGGCGATCGCGATCAATACATAACGGTTTCCAAACAATCCCTGCACGGAAATTACCGATGCGTGGACATAACGCGTGTTGAAAAGATAAAACACCTCAAACATCACGAGCGTATTGACCGCTATGGTACGTGCGTACTCAATACCGGCACCGCCTGCCCGGAACCAGTAAAAGAGTCCAAAACTGCCCGCCAGAATAATCAGGGATACAAACAGGATGCGCCAGATGAGGAATCCGGAAAGCAGGGGTTCGCCGGGATGGCGCGGCGGGCGGAGCATGACATCTTCTTCCGGCGGCTCGAATGCCAGCGACAAGGCCAGTGTAACTGCAGTGATCATGTTGACCCACAGGATCTGCACGGGAGTGATAGGAAGTAATGTCCCGAGCAAAATTGCAATCACCAGCATGAGCGCCTCACCGACATTCGTCGGTAAAATAAACAGAATGGATTTTTTCAGATTGTCATAGACCGTCCTGCCTTCTTCTACGGCGCGGGTGATGGATGAAAAATTATCATCTGCGATGACCATTTCCGCAGCTTCCTTGGCGACTTCTGTCCCCTTGCGCCCCATCGCCACACCGACATCAGCGCGTTTAAGTGCCGGTGCATCATTCACTCCATCGCCGGTCATGGCGACCACCTGGCCCTGTTCCTGTAATATTTTCACCAACCGCAACTTGTGCTCAGGACTGGCGCGTGCGACGACATGCATAGTGCTGATTGCATCCCGCAATTTCGCATCATTCATGTTTTCGATTTCACTGCCATAGAGCGATGACTTGCCATCACCGATGCCCAGTTCCTTACCAATGGCGCACGCCGTCGCAGCATGATCGCCGGTGATCATTATGACGCGTATACCCGCTTCCTGGCACAAGCGCACCGAAGTGATCGCTTCATCCCGTGGCGGATCGGTAATGCCGAATATCCCCAGTAAGGTAAATCCACTTTCCGCATCTGCAAAAGCCAGATCGTTTTGTGTGTTTGCCACCGGTTTGAATGCAATTGCCAGGGTTCGTTGCCCCATATTGGCGATATGATCGATCTGCTGATGCCAGAAATCCGGATTGATGGACTGATCTTTCTCACCATGCCGTTCCTGATCACAAATTTCGATGACTTTTTCCGGGGCGCCTTTCAGATAGATAAAGTGATGACCTGCATGATCGTGATGCAGGGTCGCCATGAACCGGTGTTCAGATTCAAACGGGATCACATCAAGCCGTGGATATTGCTCTTTTTCAATTTGCGGATCCAGTCCCGCTTTCATTGCAGCCACTACCAGGGCACCTTCCGTGGGATCACCATGCAATAGCCATTCGCCGTTTTTCTGTTCCAGTGATGCTTCATTACACTGCAGTGCTGCCCGCGTGATTTCTGCAAGTTCGCTCTTGTCTTCTGCCTCGATCAAATTTCCATTTGCAGTAAATGTGCCCCGCGGTTCATATCCCGCACCGCTGACCACGATAAAATTATCCGCACTGGCTATGCTGGTTACTGTCATTTCATTGCGTGTCAACGTTCCGGTCTTGTCCGAACAAATAACAGTCACCGAACCGAGAGTTTCCACAGCAGGCAAGCGGCGAATAATCGCATTGCCGCGTGCCATGCGTTGCACGCCAATGGCGAGTGTAATCGTCATGATGGCAGGCAGTCCTTCCGGTATGGCGGCGACAGCAATGCCCACTGCCGCCAGGAACATCTCCGTAGTGGAGTAATCGCGGAAAAACTCTCCGAAAAGGAAAGTAATCGATGCCAGCAACAATATGCCAACTGTCAGCCAGCGGGCAAACACTGCCATTTGCTTCAGCAAAGGCGTGGTCAATGTTTCAACTTGACCCAGCATTTCACTGATGCGCCCGATTTCGGTGGTATCACCGGTGGCGATCACCACACCCTTGCCCTGTCCGAATGTCACAAACGTACCGGAATATGCCATGCAGGCACGGTCTGCCAGCACGCTGGATTCATCGGCTTTTTCAATTGATTTATTCACTGGCACGGATTCACCGGTCAGCATGGCTTCATCAATGCGCAGATTTTTCTGATGTATCAATCGCACATCGGCGGGAACACGATCACCGGATTGCAACAAGACGATATCACCGGGCACGATCTCTTCCCCGCTGATTGTTCGCGGAAGGTTATCACGCACCACCATCGCCTGTGGTGACAAGAGATTACGGATTGCCGCCAGGGCTTCTTCGGCTTTACCTTCCTGTATGAAACCGATAATGGCATTAATAAAAACAACACCGAAGATTACGCCGGTGTCCACCCAGTGTCCCAGTAATGCGGTGACAAACGCCGCGCCGATCAGGACATAGATCAGTAAATTATGAAATTGCACAAGAAAGCGGATCAGCGGCCCGCGTTGTTTGGCTGGTGTCAGTTTGTTGGGCCCAACTTCAGCAAGCCGCTTGGCAGCCTCTTCATCACTCAAACCCGCAGGTGTGGTCTTCTGCCTGGCAAGGACATCATCAACAGACAATGCATGCCATGGTTGTGAGTTATCTAACATTAATATTTATACGCAGACAATCTGACATTATTGCCAGGGATATTTTTCCATACTTAACTATTCTTAATCGCTGGTGACAACACTACACGTTCCCACAATTGGCCTGCCAGTTGTCTGGTGATTTTCGCTTCATCACAGCTTGCCTGCCAATGTTCACGAATTGTTTCTTCCATTTTATCCGCAATCCCCTGTGCTTCTTCATCGCTTAAACCAAAGCGGCCACACAATGATAGTGCATTATTAATAGACGTACGCTTGCCCTGCTCGCCTACTTCCATTGCCTGACTCGCTTCAAGTCCAGTACGTGGTATCACACAAATATCATAAGCTGGTGGCAGCTTGATGAAACAACCATCCCAGAAAAATGCATGATTTCGTGCATGATCATCTGTATTGCCGATCATGATGTTTAACAACATGCGGCGGAACAGCTCGTGGCATTGTTCTACTGGAGATTCAGCATAACGGCGCAGGTAATCTGATAAATCAGGATAACTCGCATAGCGGGCTTCCATTTCATACAGATCCAGTGCTGTTAATGCACTGAAAAAATGACGGCGTGTTGCACGTGCAGGTTCACAGTCGAAACGCTTTATCAGCAATACATCCTTGTTCATTACTGATATCAGCCTGATATCAACTGTTTCAATTCCCGCCGCACGCGCCAGACTCAATCCCAGTGCTTCCAAACGGACCATGGGATGAATATCCGTAGTCGAACTGAACTTGGCAATGACGGGATGATTATTTTCATCTTCCATGGAAGCCTTGGGACGAGCACCACCGATACTGGTGCCATGCAACAGCGCCTGTTCAAGTTCCGGCGGTAAGGGCACACCCTGTTCAACTGCCTCGGCGGCAGTCATTAACGCTTCAATATTTACGCTGCTCCAGGGTTTTGGCTGATAGACATCTTCCGTAGTCTGGAAATGTAATGCGCCCGGCCCTGAAGTCCCTGCCAAAAGGTAATCAATTTCGGTCAATTCCGCTTCGGCACGCTCGACAGCCATTTGCATACGATACATAAGAACACGCCTGCCCCAGGTATCCGGTGCAGCATCTCGCAATACACCATGCAAACCCCGGCGGCTGGGTTGTTCACCCGCACGTAACGGCAATGCATGTGGTGTTAAAGGAATAGCCCCATCCAGTTCGCGATAGGAACGGCCATAGATAAACCGGTGGACGGCTTCGGGGATGTTTTCCGTGCTGGCCACCCGGCCACAAACCACCGGCCTGGTTGCGCCCGGTAACCATATCCAGACATAGGCATCCTGATGCCCGGGTTTAAAAGTCATCATCCAACTCCTTCAAGCCCCGGGCACGCTCAATATCACCAGCTTCTGCCAACAGTTCAGCACGGCGAATCGGATCCATCAAATCCGGGTCGGTAGGTAGATCGAGCAGCCAACAGACCGTCATGACGGTACTCCAAATAACATTGGGTTTGCCGCTTTCAAGGTGGTTGATAGTCGGCCGGGATGTTCCTGCACGTTCGGCAAGTTGTGCTTGGGTAAAACCACGGACACGACGGGCTGCACTGATTAGCTTACCCAATGTTTCTAAACGCTTTTTTACTTTTACCGGGACGTTATACTTAGCCATAATGTAAAATATATGATTCACTAATTGCTATAGTGAATCATATATTTTACATTATGACAATGTTTTCTGGGTTGGTAAGTAAATACCTAGGTTGGATGCCCATCCACATGGAGGTTCGATTCCCTTCCCCGCACTAATTTCACTCTAGTTTTACAACAGAGCTATTTGAACTGGTATTAAACAAAACTACGCCAAGTTTCAGAGTCAATTCTGATATTGGTGGCTCCGGCAGGAACTTTGTCTGCCAATTCTACATATGAATCGCTTCCTTTGAAATTTTCGGGAAATATCGCAAGACAATTATTATTTCCTTTTGAAGATGGGTAGAGAATACCTTCAAACTCGGTATTACAAAGCAGACTGCCAAAAATCTGTGGATTGGAAGGAAGGCCAAATTGTACGGGGGTATTACGCCAATCGGCCTCAAAAACGTCTGCATGAGTTGTTGTGTATTCGTCACCAAAGGTATCCGGATACCAAGCATTTTGGCCAATTCTTTCAGTTCTTTGGACAGTTCAAATTTTTCAATTATTTTAATAAATGCTTTTAAATTTGATTCGCGCCTTAAATCAAATATATTTTTCACGGTTCCGATTAATTGAACGGAAGTAAATGATGTGAGTTTACGCAGGGCGAACTCATGTCCTGAAAATTCTGAATTGTCATCTTTTTCAAGTGCGCCAAATTTTTCCATATAGGCTGTCTTATAATTTTCCGCGCAATACAATGCTGGAAATGTTGGTTGTGAATTCCGGACAAGATCAGCGCCGATATTAAACCTGCCGCCCTTGATCAGACTGCCTCTGGCAGAAAGAGTATCCATCGAATATTGGTAATCAACTATTCGGCACCACTCCTGAAGATCCTGAGATATTCCGGCAATACTTCTCAGAGCGCCACAAATTTCATCATTATGAAGTTGGCGTAGACCAGCCAGATGATATGAGAGTTGAACCTGATAGGCCTCCATACCCGCAGCGACAGTGCGCCAGGTATGGAGGTCTGCTTCACTGAATTTGTCTAATAGGAACTTCTCATCGCCACCTGCGTGGCGTCTCAATCGCTTTCCGTGCTTTCCCTTATCCGCCACTGCTTGTGTTGGCCTGCCGTGCTTCCGTAATAAAGGCAAGGAGTTTTTTATAGCGCCCGTAGCGAATCATGTCCCGCGGAGAAATTCCTCCCAGTTGCGAGTTGGATGTTTTAAACCAGAGCACTGTTTTCTCCACATTGCCATTAAAATACTCGGCGACCAGCGAGCAGATATTGGCAATCTGTTCCAGGCTCTCTTTCAGATCTTGCGGAATACGATTATCCAGACGAACGGACTGTTTGCTCACGCCCCCCAGTTTCGACAATTCATTGTTGTCGAAGCCCAAGAATTCAGAAACAGCGCGATAATCCAGCCCATGGTTAGACCAGAATTTCAATGGATCAGACTGATGGATATTCTGAAATAATGCCTTGTGCGAGGTAGTCATGGAATTTGGCTTGATTTATGGTGTTTTTGGATTTAAGAGTATAGGCCATAGTTGAGCCATATTATAACCATATATTAGCCAGACTGTAACCGTTTGGTTTGTTTCCCTTTTTTGCCAGTAATTTTAGGCTTTTTGGGTGCGTTTGCCTGTTGCTGGCGGATGCGTTCCAGTAAAACCGATGCGGGTTCGTCATTCAGGTCCTGGGGGACGAGTTCGCCGCGGAAAGCCTTGGCGAGGATGGAGGAAGTCAGTTTGTCGGTATAAGCCTTGGCCTTTTCATAACGTACTTCGAGTTGGTCAGCCAGTTTGAATAATTCTTCTACCCGGCGAACGATTTCTTGTTGTTCGGCGAGCGGAGGAAGGGAGAAACGCAGTGCACGAACTTCCTCACTATTGATGTTGTTCACTCCACTGGTCGAGCGGGCCTCCAACTCTATTTGCAGCCTAATGTCATAATTGCCAAGTACCAAGTTCAGGAACTCTGGCTCGATCAATGTGTAATTTGGTCGAAGTCGAATCAGGTATCCTGCATAGGCGAATCCTGACTCAGCTTCCTTAACAAGAGCGCATTTTCCAACCAGTGATACGCTACCGTTAGAACGGATTACTAGTATGTCGCCTGAAATTAGTTGAAGTTTCTCATACTCGAGTGCCGTTAACATCGCATACTTCAGGTCGGTATGGTCAATCATGCCATTGACTACATTTGGAATGCGGAGGACAGGAATACCGCGTTTATCGTAGCCACATTTCTTTGCTGTACCGTATTTTAGACTTTCAATTACTTCATCGACGCAAGCCGCTTGGCAGCCTCTTCATCACTCAAACCAGAAGTTGCACTCTGCTGTTTTGCAAGAACTTCTTCGGCCGATAATGTGTGCCAAGGTGATGCGTTATTTGTATCTGTCATGAACTCATTTGTCTTAGTTTTTTATCCAAACGTTCGTAATCTCCAAGATGAGCCCGCATCAGACTTTTCCAGAGCTTGCCGTGATTTGGCACAAAGAAATGCAGCAATTCATGAACAATTACATAATCACCAAGCTCCCGATCCATGGATAACAGTTCATCATTAAAATTCAGACGTCCCTCGGATGAGCAGGATGCCCATTTGTTTTTCATCGGGCGCACAGCAAGTGAACGAACATTGACATCCAGTTTTTCAGCCCATTCCAAAACCCGTTGCTTGAATTCCTTTTTGTCCCGCCATTTTCTCATAATACTTTGCCGCTTTTCATGAGGACGGTGAAAATGTTTTCTACAATCTCAGTCACTTTGTTCAGATCATCCACTTCGCCATAAACAGCGAATGTTATCTTTTTGCGTAATTCCCGTAACTCCTTCTCGCTGTCACGCCAGCCTGGATATTCAGTAAATGCTTCTCTTGTTTTTTTACTAACATCCATCGGATTGGGAACACCTTCATCCTGCAATTTCTGGAATACAAAATAAGTCAGGTTATTCAGACCCAATGCAGCCTGTTCTTTCTTGCGCTGGTCATTCTTTTCAATTTCCTTCAACAATTCAGCCAATGCATCTTCAGTGCTGGATTGGCGATCCTCAAAGTTTTCCTGAACTGCCTTTGCCCGGATGGCCATATCAATCAGAAATGGATCATCACTATGTTCCTCGGCAGATTTTTGAATTGCCTTGATCAGATTAATAATCTTGGTGGCTTTCCCTTCTTTTCTTTTCCTGATTGTTTCCAGTCCTGCTGCATCCAGTGCCACATATTCAGCCGGAAACTCTTTCATATCTGTACCGATATGCTGTTGTACCAGTTCATTGGTTTTTTTCTGGAATGCTTTATCTACATATACCCGCTTTGCATAGGCATTCCTGACCACAGCATAAACAGAGGAAAGCGTGGCGTAATCTTCAATAAATGGCCGCAAAAAAGCATCGGGTGAAATAATTTCATACAACATTTCAACTTCCTTGTATTCCTTGAAAAACTCTTTCCGTTTCTCCTTGCCCCGGAAATACTCAATAAGATTATCCACATCCTTGTCATCAAAATTTCCTTTTAATAATTTTAGATAACCTGGCGCCTTCTCTTCCATTTTGGCTTTGAAAAGTTGCTTCAATAGGCCGATGTCTTTCACGATGGCATTTACTTCTTCGCTGTCAAATGCGAGCGCTTTCTCAAGCTTGTCAAATATGCCGACAAAATCCAGAACAAACCCATGTGGCTTAACCATTTCCATGTCTTCATTCTCATAAGGCCGGTTCACACGAGCAATGGCTTGTAGCAAAGTGTGATCGCGCATAGGTTTATCCAGATACATAGCATAAAGGATCGGTGCATCGAACCCGGTGAGCAGCTTTTCAGTAACAATCAGAATTTTGGGCTGGTCTTCTAGTTTGGTAAAACTCTTGCGGATCTGTTTTTCCTTTTTTCCGTCCAGATGCCATTTCTTCAAGTGTGGCGGATCATTGTTGTTTCCGGTAAAGACGATTTCTGAATATTCAGGCGGCAGAATCTGATCCAGAGCTTCTTTGTAGAATACACAGGCTTCACGATCAACTGCAACCAAAAATGCCTTGTAACCCAATGGTTCAACATTTTGCCGGAAGTGATCTGCAACAAATTTTGCAACTTTGCTGATACGTTCGCGGCCTTTAAGGAAATTTTTCAGGTTTACTGCGCGTTCAAGAATCTTGTTCAGTTCCTCAATGTCCGCGATACCTTCCGTTGCCGCCAATGAAAGAAATTCTTCATTCAGTAATTCATGTGGAACCAGCATGTCATTGGGCGCCAGATTGTAGTAAAGCGGCAATGTTGTGCCGTCCTCAATACTTTCTGCAATGGAATATTTATGCAGATATCCCTTGTCATCTTCACACCCGAAAGTCTTGAACGTTCCCTTGCCATACACCGTCTTGTCTACCGGCGTCCCGGTAAATCCGATATAGCTTGCATTCGGGAGTCCGGCCATGAGGAAATTGCCGAGGTCACCACCAGTAGTGCGATGCGCTTCGTCAATTAGTACATAAATGTTATGCCGGATATTCAGGTCCGGTGGCATATCACGAAACTTGTGAATCATGGTCACGATGATGCCGCGATAATCCTGTTGCAAGAGGCGATTCAGTTCCGCGATAGAATTCGCATGTGACACATTGTTAAGACCGAGTGCCGCAAGGTTTTTCAACATCTGATCTTCCAGTTCATTACGGTCAATCATCAACAGTATGGTTGGCTTCTCCGCTTTGGGCGCTTTGAATAGCATTTCCGCTGTCTTGATCATGGTGTAGGTCTTGCCACTGCCCTGTGTATGCCAGATCAGTCCACGGGTATGTTTTGCATCCAGTGCGCGGCCCGTTGCTTTGGTAATTGCGGTCGCCTGGTGTTGTTGCAGGATAATCTTCTGTAACTCTTCGTCTTTCTCAGCAAACAGGATGAAATCTTTCAGGAACTGCAACACTTGAGGTATGGCACAAAAACTTTTTACTTTCGCTTCGAGATTACCTATCTCTTCATGCTTCCATCGGAAGATATTCCGACGCACCGTATTCCAGGTCACGCCATAACTGAATCCTATCGCTTCAGTAACCGTGAAGATCATCTCCGGCAACATCACTTCCGGTGTTTCGGTGTGATAACGGCGAATTTGATCAACGCCCAATGCAATTGCCTCATCCTTGTTTGCATTCTTGCACTCAATCACCAATACCGGGATGCCGTTTATTAAAAATACTACATCTTCACGTGTGCCATAGTGGCCGTTATGAAATGCAAACTCCTCGGTAACTTCAAAGATATTATTCGATGGTGTGTCATAATCAATCAGGGTCAGATCGAGCTCACGGTTTTCATCGGCACAGAAAAACTTGCCCTGATTGCGGAGATATTTCAGAAATTCACGGTTACCATAAATATCAGCACGTAATCGATGCAATTCGGTAAGCAAAGCGCCGGATTCTTCCTCATATGCCCAGTTGAATTCACACACCTTGGCATACAACAGATCATCAAAGAAAAGCGATGCATCAATATCCCTATTGACTAACTCCCTCTCCCCTTGCGGGAGATTATTCTTTATTCCCTCTCCCTCCGGGAGAGGGTTAGGGTGAGGGGTAGTAAACCCACGTCTCTTTTCCGCTTCTTCTCTCGGCACAAATACCCAGCCAATCTCCTGCGCATACTTCAGGATGCGCAACTGAACGGTTTTGTGTTCACCGGGCTTCATCTAAAAATCTTTCAATCTCAACGTGCGTTGGATTTGATCACGCTGGACTGGTTCAACACCGGTGTCATCTGCATATTCTTTCCAGCGGGACACCGCTTGTTTAATTTCTTCAGTGATTTTCTCAGGTCGTCCGCGTTTCATGGAAGCTGTCTTTGCGCATGCTTTGAAATCATCCAGGGTGAATTTATCCCGTTTGCTGTTAATGGTCATTTGGTGAGCGGCCGTCCATTCACCGGAAGGATTAAAACTGTAAGTCATATCAAATGCAGGCGATAGTGACCATTGACCAGATTTGTTCATCAGAAAAGCAATGTTTTTAACATGATCATCCTGATTTCTGGCAATCACATTAAATGCCATCCTGCGATACTGTTCTTCAATATCACTCATCGGTAGTTCAAGCTGGCGCATCACCATCAGTGCCTGTTCATAGGAATAAGCCCCTGCTACATTGTAATCGTAATGCGCCAGTGCACAGAGTGATTGCATATGCACCTTCTCACCACCATCAAGACGATCAAAACGCCGGGACATGAAATGCCGCCGTCCATTTTCTTCAAACAACCGGCATTCGCTCATCACAATACCTGCATCCTTTGCCATTAGGGAATAAGCGTATTCAATCACTCCATATCCCTTTGGATCTTCAAGTTCCTTGTCCTTGTTGCCACTCACACCATCAAATTTCAGTATCCAGTATTCAAATCCTTTTCCTGCGGATACCTGACCGGAACGAACCTCGTTTGTTGACGGATTCCAGGCAATCACCGCTTTGGCACGTGCACCACCGGCCGAAGTACCCACGCGCAGAATTTCGGTCATCGCCTGCTCCGTGCTTTCGTCAGTAAATGAAACACTCAGATCATTTCGATGTGTGAGAATCTCTGATGCAAGGTCAACCAACTTATCGATTTCTATCCGTTTCGTTTTTTTTGCGCCCGGTCCAATTGCAGGCTGGAATTCCAAAGCGCCCATGCCACGCTCACCGGTATAACAAAGACGTTCAACGGCATTAAAGGATTCAGGTGTCCGGCCTTGACTCGCCAGCCACGCATCGATCAGAACATTACCAAACTTGTCGGGCAGTGAATCGGCCAGCAAACCGGGCAAGCCATAAAAGGTTTTTCTGGCTAATTCGGGAAATGTATAAATGCGGTTGGACAGCGGTATGGTAATGGGTGAAATCTCAATACTGCTTTGCACAAACTCCGGGTCATATTGAAATGAAGCAATTTCATGCCCTTCTTCCAGTGATACTGCACCAATGGTACTGCCCCATAACCTGACCTCGGCTACCTCGGTCATTTATCTTCCTTCCATGTCCAGGATTTTTTATTTGTTTTTTTTCGCCTGGCTTTCGAAGCACGTACCCTCGTTTTTCTTTTCTGCTTCAGCAAATCCATAGGCTTGGGACTGGATTCAGGAATCAAGCGATCCAGATTTTCCATCAAGTCTAATACCCGGAAGATCCGGATGAGGGTCGACATCTGTGTTGAATTCCCCGATTCAAACCGTTCGACTGTACGTTTGGAAATACCCGCCTGATTGGCAAGTTCCGCCTGGGTCATCTGCAGCCAGATACGATGCCGTGTGAGCCGCGCTCCCAACTCGGACAGAATTGCATCATCCGTTAGTAATTTAGAAATATTTATATTCGCCATATTTGTTGACATTTGTACGTATTTAGCTAATATATCGTCATTCTTGACGAAATACAAATCCTAAAAGATATTTCAGTGACAACCCTATATAAAACATGTCCTTTGTATATATAGCTCCACTTTCTGACGGCACCGCGTTCAAGGTTGGTAAAGCAGTAGCTCCATCATCACGGCTATCGCAACTACTGCGGTACTACAAATTTGACACCTCCAGAATACTTATCGTGAATTGCAAGACAGTGGGAAATGCTTTCGAGCTAGAGTCGATTCTCCATAAGTCCTGCAGCAAAAAACAAAAGTTAATGCCATACGATGGTGGAACCGAGTTCTTCACATTTGACGCCTATGAAAAGGCAATTACTATTGTTCAATCTGTTTGCAGTATAAATGACTACCAAACCATCCCATTTGTTAGGCAGAAAAAAGAAAATCCTGCCGATGAAACAGGCCTCATTGTTGACGCCTTCTCTAACAAAATTCGTGCAAGGCGTCTTGAGCTAAATCTCACGCAAGCAGAATTGGCAAAACTTGCCGATCTTAGTAAACGTACAATCGAACATATAGAGAACCATGGCCGAACAACTTTTTACAATATGGTGTGCGTACTGAGGGTACTTGACCTGGAGTATCTTTTCTCGGAACTCGAGATCACTTCCCCTCTCCGAAAACGTGCAAGCAGATTCGAAAGCGAGGACGAATGAACTGTAATCAGAGTCTTTGAATATACTCTAAATACCATTGAGACACCGCTACCAACACCTGATCAATGTATATGTGTCCTAATTCCATAACGGAGCGATTTGGCTTTTTATGTCGCAAAAGTGATTTATGCGACATATAAATACTTTATTTGTCGCATATCATTGGTATTTGTCGTGAAAAAGGGTTTTAACGACGTAAAGCTAGCGATTTGTTACTTAAACCAAAATATACCCCTGATCTACAGTTTTCACTTTCCTGCCCATATTGGGTTAGATAACCCATTCTGGGTATATTCAAGCTGTCGGCTGGTACATACTTGCTCGTAGTGCATCCCAAAGGAGGAATACAAAATGCCAGGAGCATTTGCCCACATGATTGCTGCGGACATGGCGAAATCTGCCTTGGAGAAACAAGGCCTAATATTCCCCGCTAAAATTCTCAACCACTTTCCTGAATGGCTTCAGTCCGGCGCTGTCGGTCCTGATTACCCATATTTGCACCACGCATTGACCAGTCACGATCCCTCTGATAATTGGGCCGACCGTATGCATTACGAACGGAGTGGTGATGTGGTTCGCGTGGGAATCCGGCATTTACATGAACGGTATGCTGCCGAGCATACCGATGATCTCTATCTCCGCGTCCTTGCCTGGCTCTTCGGTTACGCTTCACATGTCATGCTCGACGCAAGCATTCATCCCGTGGTTCGTTCCATTGTAGGGGAATATGCGGAAAACAAGATGGAACACCGGAGATGTGAAATGTACATGGACTCCTACATTTTCCGTGAGACATACGGAACTGACCTCGTCAATAGTCAATGGGCCAATTATCTTCGGCATCTCAACACTTCTAATGGAAAATTCGACGAGAATGTAGTTGCTCTCTGGGACACAATACTCCGAGAGGTCTACCCGCAGGAATATGCACGCAATCCACCCCAGATTACAGCCTGGCACGATGCATACGTGAGCAAACTGGATAAGGCTGACATCAATGCACTGTTCTTCCGTCACGCAATGGCAGAAGCTGGCATATTCTATATAACCAGTGAGGATATACCTGAAGACGCTTTCGATATGTATATCATGAACACCGCTCTACCACCCAACAATCGCTTCAATGCATCCACAATGCACTACTCAGAGGTGTTTAAGTTAGGAGTCAACAATGTTGCCCAAGCATGGATTCTCATGGCGGCGGCCATTGAGGGCAAAGGTGATATTGATATCCCATTAATTGCAAACTGGAATCTGGACACAGGAACCATTGATCCGGAGGGGAAAGGCGATGCGACGCTCTGGGTATAATCTGCATATCGTTTTATTGGCAGTATTTGTATTAACCACAAGCACAACGTGCGCCGCGCTTGATTCTAACAGTTGCCGCGAATATAGCGAAAAAGACATGGGGCAACTGGCTACCTTTGTTCGCGTCACCATGGATATCGTGAGTAGCACTTACATGGGTGAGCCCGCACCTGCTCTTGTAACCGAAGAGAATATCAAAGAACTTATCAAACAACGTGGAACACCATTTAAGGAACTGGAACTGCTTGATCAGTACGAATTGAACATGGTGACACACGAGGGGCAATGGGCAACAGTAGTCTGGGACTCTGCAAACAACCAAAAACTATTGCAGGACTTGCGATGCACAAAGTTGCTAGATGAACCGAGTTGGAGAACATGCGCTCATGGGCATGAACTCACGTTGGATTGGAGTACTTGTAACTGAAATTTTGGATATTTGGGCAAAAACCCGCTACTTCTTTGCCTCAATGCATGTCTCATTACGTCAGCCGATGGCCTCAACGTATTCAAGTATGCGTAACCTAACGGATTTATGTTCAAAGGTGGTGAGCTATGGTTTGATCAATTTGCTGGCAAGCCAAGTTTGTCGAAGAAAGCTCTGTTACGCTCCTTAGCGCTATTTACTAAACGGTCAAATGAGATCACTTCAATGTAAGCCTTGAAATTATCGTTGTAGCCAAAATACCCAAGCCCATCACTAGTTCGTTTTAAGCTGTGAAGCTTGCATCTCTTTTCAACACTTGGCGTTATATCTGCAAGAATATAACAAAATCCAGGAATATCCTCAGATTGCGGAATTGACCGTCCATTTGCTGTCATAACTTTTCCAGCACGTATCCGTTCAAGATATCCAAGCGCTTGTTCTATTGCATCATGTTCTTCACCCACAGCCGCATCATTTCTCATTGGCCTCTTAATTTCAATGACTACGATAGATGCAAGGGGTAATTTATTTCCTTCTGAGACAAGAACCGGTTTATCAAATACATTCAGTGCACAGATATCTGGTTCTTTAGATTCTTTATTCCCTGTTATAGGCATGGAGGATAATGACTTGTCAGATGCTAGATAATCATGAAATGCCAATCTCTCATCTACAAGCCAAAGATTACAACTTTCGAACATAATTTCATTAGACTCCTTTCTTATTGGCATTATCAAATTATGAATCATATCCTCACGAGTATATTTCCCGTCTACACCACGCTGAATAGCTGTTGTTAAAAGATCTAAAATTACCCGACGATGAGAAACATAATTCGCTAGATCAGATTTCTTAATGTCTTCAGCTTTATCTAGATATTCGCGAAGCCGTTTAGAATAGTCATCATAATCTTCACCCTCCTTTGGTGACATAATGTCATGTCCTTCTGCCAATAGTTGCCCTTCTATTTCAGCAAGATGTTTATGCAGCGCGAGTTCCAAATCCTTTTCAGACATATCTGGATCGATATTCAATTCTTCCTCAGGAATCCTATGCAGTATTGGACGATATCTTGGAGCCTTTTTTGAAACAAAATCTTCTATTCGCTCCCTTGCCCTTTTCTTGTTCTTTTCGAGATATTCGGCGAGATGTATTTTAACCCTATCAATTACTGCATTTTGTATATCGCTAATACCGATCTCTGTGTCATCAAAAAGGTCATCAACAGCTTCAATAATTTCAAACCCAGTACGTTCAGGCCTAACTTTCTCATCTAATATGCTTGAACTTACATAACACGAATAAACAAATTCGCCATCATCATCTGATAGTCGGCCATGAAGCCCTGGTATTTTTCTATCAATGTTCCATTTATCAACAAGGCGGTTGTCAGCACACCATGCAACTGTATGATTAGAAATCGATTCTGTACGAAGTTTTACATGTATTAACTCAAATTCCTTACTTTTAACAAGAATAGATTCGGTAATTGCAGCTGTATGCATATGCTCTTCGAAAACATTATCAAGACATATCTTCTCATTTTCATCAACAATCGTAATTACTGGTACGCCACCCTCGCGGATAAAATACCATAGACAATGTTCGACGATGCTATTAGCAATAGCTTTCGGCATTTTTCGAGAATGACTTCTATATTTTGCGTTAAAATTATCCAAGTGCACTGTCGTTGTATTTTGTTCTTTCCCATCAGTAACTTTAACGTTCTCATTTGTAACACCGGAATTAGCATCGAAGATAAAACTTCGAAATTTTTGCTTTCCTTCGCTATTGTCAGTAAATGTACTTTCAATTTTTACTCGCTTGAAAGCCTTTAGCCATAAAAGTCTACCAATTCCTCTGCCGCCTTTTTCTATTTTATACTCTGAATCCAGTGTATTAAATGACTCCATATTATCGTCTGTAAAACCAATGCCATTATCGGTAATCTTAAAACCAACAATTTCTTCGTGAGTATCTGATCCATTTTTTCCTTCTGTATCTTTTAATCGTAATTCACCTTGTGGTATCCGTAATATTTCGATTGTTATTTTTCCATTTTTATTCAATATCCCTGCTTCTTCTATGGCATGAATTGAATTTATTGCAGCTTCAAACAGTGGCAATAAACCTTTCGTTAATAGCAATGGGGTGTTTCGAAGTCGTCCTGATAAATTTGTTTGCATTGTCACTTGGGGTGTTCCTTAATTGATATTGGGTGAAATTTCATTGACTCGTATCTTCGCGGTCATCAGTCCGTGAATGAGTGAGCGAAAAAGATCTTGGAGATTTGCTTTCTTTGTGTAAGCATGCGCAGCCTTCATTTCAATAAATTTAAGACTCTGAGCAATTTCATTCTGTTCATCAATTGTTGGAACAGGAACAAGCATTGTTTTAAGTGTTCCGGAATTGATATTGAATTTCCCGTCAGCAGTTCTTATTGATCGACCACTTAGAAATGAGGTTCCAACTTCAGTTCTTGTATACTCGTTTAGGAAGGAAGGATTGAGAATCTTGGGATATAGCCTGACCCTGATCAAATAGGATGCATAGTAGCAATCATCTAGTTCATTGTTAAAGAGGGAGCACCGCCCAGCATTTTCTTTTACGCCGTTCGTCCTCACAAAGAGCAAATCCCCTGCGTGCAGAGTAAGCTTTCCTAGTTCACTCTTCTTCAGCTTTCCGAATTTGAGATCAGTTATGTCGACATGGCCGCCTATAATGTTGGGTATTCTTAATACAGGCTTCCCATCGGATTCATAACCACATTTGGTTGAGGTTCCGTATTGGAAAGACTCTGCCTTTTGCTCTAACGGAACCACCTTCCAGCTTTCAGGGATGGGGCCGATTTCGGTTTGTTTTTGAGGTTCGCCTCGCAGTCCTTCGGTGAAGAGTTTTTGCATGAGGGCTTTTTTAAGTTCAGTGGTGGTCTGGATGATCCTTTCCTGTTCTTCAATCGCCTGTTGCACTGTTGAAAGTATGTGTGCAATCTTCTTTTGCTCGGAGAGAGGAGGAAGCGGGAGACTCCGTTCCTTGAGCATTTTGAAGTGCCGGTTGTAACCACGGGTCGGAAGCTCAAGAGAAATCAGTGCAAAATAGTAGAACTTCGGATCATAAATTTCTTTCTTTGGTGCAAGTACCTTGGTTCCATCTGCTCCGAGAACGAAAGGAAAGTCGACATATTTGAAACAACGTGTGTGATCGCCGAAGATTATGAGCGGCAGTTCGAAGTCAATAAGCTTGTTTTCGTCGTCGCAGTACCCGGCAATAAAATCCTGTCCCTGATCAATAATCGGAAAACTACCAGTTTCAGAAATGCCTTTTGCAGGGATTTGATTTTTTCGTCCGACCTTACTCTTAACGAACGAATTTGAAACTGCACATGTTCCCCAATCAGTCATACTCCTATTTTCTCCAGAATTTTCTTCAAAGCCTTGTCCGTTTCCTTTGCTTCAGCTTCTATGATTTCCAGTTCTTCGACGATCTCCGCGATAGGGCGGTAGGTCTCAGCATCATTAGTATGAATGTAGCGGCTGGGGGAGATGTTATAATCGTTTTTCTTTATTTCGGCGTGATCGACGATGTGGCTGAGTTTGCCTTCCTCCTTCCAGTTGATCAGTATTTTGGCAATTTTTTCGATGCCTGCTTCCGGGATGAAATTTTTCGGATCGCCCTTTTCGAATATCCGGCTGGCGTTGACGAGGAAGATTTTGCCTTTGCGTTTCTTCGGCTTGGCCTTGTTCAGAAATATCACAATGCCCGGTGCGGAGGTGTTATAGAACAGGTTCTCCGGCAGGTAGAGGACATTCTCGATAAGGTCATTATCCACAAACCATTGGCGGACGGATTTTTCCTTGTTGGTGCCAGCATTGCCCGAGCCGCGGGAAGCGGCGCCGGTATCCAGCACCACGGCAGCACGGCCTTCCGGCTTGAGGCTTGCATGCATGTGTTGCACCCAGCCCCAGTCCGCAGATGATTTACCGGGGAAACCTGCCCCTTTGGGGAAGCGGTTGAATTCGTCGTTGTCATAATCCGCTTCGGTGAACCAGTCCTGGTTCCACATGGGATTGGCGACAACGCGATCAAATGTACGAAGTTTGCCGCGCTTGTCGCGGAATTTGGGATTCTTGAAAGTGTCGCCGATTTCGATCTCGCCTTCCATGTCGTGGATGATCATGTTCATGTTGGCCATGGCCCAAGTGTCGGCGATGTATTCCTGGCCGTAGAGTTTGAGGGGGGTGTAATTCATTTTACTTTTGGCTTTTGCACCCCCACCCTCGCCCTCCCCCTTCAAGGGGGAGGGGACAATCGCGGCACCCCCACCCTCGCCCCTCAAGGGGGAGGGGATATTGTTCATTTTCTCTTCCATGGCGATTTCGCACTTGATGAGCAGGCTGCCGGAACCGCAGCAGGGATCGTAAACTTCCATGCCGGGTTCAGCATCCATGACCTTGGCCATGATGATGCCGACTTCTTTCGGTGTATAGAACTCACCGGCGCTCTGGCCGCTGCCTTCGGCAAACTTGCGGATCAGGTATTCATAACTCTTGCCGATGATGTCCGGCTCCACATCCTCCAGACCCAGACGCTTGGTGCTGATGGCCTCGATGAGGTTCGATAACCTGTCATCATCGATATCGCGCTGTCCGTGGGTGATGGCGTTGAAATCCACACGATCAATAATGCCCTGAAGCGTGGTTTTTCTGTCTTTTCTTGGTGGATTGGCTTTGGCAATTTCCTTGAGATAGGTCGTCAGGTTCTGACCTATGCCGCTAGTGAGCTTGCGTATGATTGACCAGACCGGTTCATCCGTATTATCAGGAATCAGAGGAAGATAAAAACGGACGAGTTTCGGATCCGCCTTGACCAGTTGAAATGCCTTTTTGCGCGAACCCACTTCTTTAGCGATGCGATTGATCTCATCATCAAACACATCGCAGAGACGCTTGGTGAATATGAGCGGAAGAATGAAATCCTTGTATTTGGGCGCATCCTTGGCACCGCGGATGGAACAGGCGGCATCCCAGATCCAGGACTCGAGGGATTTGCCGTTGGTTCCGTTGAGAGGTGACTGTACTGACTTACGGCCACCTGCTCTTTTTGGTGTTTTGGCGGAATGACCGGTAACAATGTAACTTGCTGAAGTGTCTTTAATTTTATGTCCCTTCGCCACGTGTTATCTCCCCTATCCCATACATGCAGATTATTGAATAAATTGGCGGCTAATTGAAGCCGGAAATAATTGAATCTAGTAAGTAATTGTTTTAACTGGATGCTGGCATTCGCCAGCATGACGGTGAAAGAGATTTATTCAGTGGTTGTCAGGTTATCTCTCCCCAGCGGTTCACAATAATGCAGAAGAGTTCAGCGGTGCGTTCGGCATCGTAGCGGGCGGAGTGGGCCTGTTTTTCATCCCATTCGAGTCCGGCGGCAGTGACAGCGCGTGATAATACCGTCTGGCCATAGGCGAGCCCGCCGAGTGTGACCGTGTCAAAGGTACTGAAAGGATGGAATGGATTGCGTTTGATCCTGCAACGCTCTACCGCTGCATTAAGGAAACCCAGATCGAAGGATGGATTGTGGCCGACCAGGATGGCACGTTTGCAGTGGTGTTTTTTCATCGCGTTTCGGATCAACTTGAAGATGTCATTCAGTGCAGTTTTTTCGTCAACCGCGATCTGTTTGCGGAAGGGATGATGCGGGTCGATGCCGGTAAACTCCAGTGCCGCCGGATCAAGATTGGCCCCTTCGAATGGATTGACGTGCCGGTTAATACTTTGATCAATCTGCCATAATCCCTTTTCGTCCGTCTTGAGAATGACGGCCGCGATCTCCAGCAAGGCATCTGTTGCAGCGTTGAACCCCCCGGTTTCCACATCCACCACCACCGGATAATAACCGCGAAAGCGTTTGGCAATGGTGCTTTGCATTTCCCTTTTGTCTACTTCAGTTTCCAATGGCATGGCTCCCCTGCCCGGAATGGCACAACTGTATACTCACCAAACGGCAAGGTGAGCGGCACAGGCCAGTCTTTTTTCTCCAATGTAACTTTTTCCTTGTTACGTGGCAGTCCATAAAAATCCGCGCCGTTGTGACTGGCAAATGCCTCCAGTTTTTCCAGGCGTCCGCCGGCTTCAAATACTTCCGCATAAAGTTCGATGGCATTGTGTGCTGAATAGATCCCGGCACAACCACAGGCCGATTCCTTGTCATGTTTTGCATGCGGTGCGCTGTCGGTGCCGAGAAAAAAACACGGATGACCGCTGATTGCTGCCGCAACAACCGCCTGCCGGTGTTCCTCGGCCTTGAGCACCGGCATACAGTAATGATGCGGGCGCAGGCCTCCGGCAAACAATGCATTACGATTCAATAATAAATGTTGCGGTGTGATGGTGGCCGCCAGATTTTCCGGGCCGTTCTTTACAAAGTCAGTGGCCTGTTTTGTCGTGACGTGTTCCAGCACGATGCGCAGATTTTTGAACCGTTTGATTAACGGTGCCAGAATACGATCGATGAATACCGCTTCACGATCGAATATATCAATATCCGGGTCTGTGACTTCACCATGCAGTAATAACGGTAATTGCTGTTCTTCCATGGCCTCGAGTACCGGATACACATTTTCCATCTTTATGACGCCACTCTCCGAATGGGTGGTGGCACCGGCCGGATAATATTTCACGGCATACACATGACCGCTTTGTTTTGCCTGGATGATCTCCGCCGGGCCGGTTTTTTCGGTGAGATAGAGCGTCATCAACGGCTGGAAATCACTGCCTCCAGGCAGGCTTTTCAAAATGCGGTCCCGGTATGCCAGTGCCTGTGTGGTCGTCGCCACCGGCGGTTTCAGATTAGGCATGATAATGGCACGGGCAAACTGGCGGGCGCTGTCCTGAAGTACATGCTTCATCTGTGCGCCATCGCGCAGGTGCAGGTGCATGTCGTCCGGGCGGGCAAGGGTTAAAGTCTGCATGTTTATAACCGGTTAATCACGTTTCCTGTCATGGTGTGCAAGGTATCACAAGCAACGTTTTTTGTCTGAACCGGCCTGATATTTCGAATATTTATATTTCATAGCCAAATCGTATTTAATCACCTTTAGCCAGGGCATATAATTAGAACCTATCTCAAAATTAAACTTCCTCCCCCTTGAAGGGGGAGGATTGAGGTGAGGGTGAAAAATCAAACATGGCTGAAACTCAACCCCCATCCCGGCCTTCCCCCTGTCAGGGGGAAGGTGTATCAGTTATTGATTCTGTCAAAAAAACAGAAAATCAATTTTGAGAGAGGTTCTATTAAAAGCTGATAACCGGAGAATGACCATGGGACTACGTATAGGCGATGAAGCGCCGGATTTTACGGCGGAAACAACTGAAGGCACGGTTAACTTTCATGAATGGATAGGCGACAGTTGGGCCATCCTCTTTTCCCACCCCAAGGATTTTACCCCGGTCTGCACCACGGAACTCGGTTACATGGCGAAGCTTAAACCGGAGTTCGACAAGCGCAACACCAAAGTTATCGGTCTGAGTATCGATTCGGTGGATGATCATAAAAAATGGGTGGGTGACATCGAAGAAACCCAGGGCGCGGCGATCAATTACCCGATGATCGGTGACACCGATCTGAAAGTCGCCAAACTCTACGAGATGATCCATCCGAATGCGAGCGGCAATGCCAAGGGCCGTACTGCGGCGGACAATGCAACGATACGGTCCGTGTTTATCATCGGCCCGGACAAGAAGATCAAACTGGTCCTCACCTACCCGATGACTACCGGACGTAATTTCGATGAAGTATTGCGTGTCCTCGATTCGATGCAGTTGACTGCGAAACACAAGGTGGCCACACCGGTAAACTGGAAACAGGGAAACGATGTAATCATCGTGCCGTCGATTTCGGATGAAGAAGCCAAACAGAAATATCCGCAAGGCTGGAAGACATTGAAAGCGTATCTGCGGCTGGTGAAACAACCGCAATAGGTGCTCGTGGCTCGGGACTCGTAAATCGTGACTGGTAATCCAGTCACGGATCAATTTTTTGTGTGCGTTTCCATATAACTACGCAGCAGTTTGTTGATGCGTGTCTGGTAACCTTTGCCCTGCTTTTTGAACCATGACAATACATCGGCATCGAGCCGGATTGTCACCGGTTGTTTCTCCGGTAAGCGTATTTCAGCATTTCTGAAAAACTCTTCATCCAGTTCCGGGATATCGTTTAAATCAATATCCTTGTCCTTCATAGCATCAAGTTTTTTCCAATTGGTTTTACTTTTAGATCGTTTCTTCATAACGTTTGATTTCATGCCGGGTTGCCTTGCGGGCAGAGATTAGACGAATAATTTCGTTATGCTTTTCTACATACACCACTACTATTGTAAGCGTCTGCATTAACCCAATACCTATTCGGCGCTCTTCACCATAATCTTCCCGATCATCCGGCAGAACCAGCATTGGATGTTCGAATACTTCGATTGCATCAACAAAATCAATGCTGTGCTTGCGAATATTGATAATATTTTTGGATTCATCCCACTCAAATTGCATGGTCACATCCATGTTTACATTTGTACATACAATAAACTATAAATAAATAACTATCAAGCTGTGAGTCTCTAATATTGAAACCGATCGCTGTTCATAATGTTTTCCTAACTTCCTGTCCAGCCCGGGAAGGTCTGCGTCAGTCCGTTCAATATGAATTGTGTTGCCAGCGCGGCGAGGATAATACCGAACAGGCGGGTAATCACATTGGCACCGGTTTCGCCGAGGACGCTGGTAATCTTGACTGCGAGTACCAGCATTAAATAAGTCAAAACCAGAACAACAAACACTACGCCCAGGATGATGACAGTTTCGAAGCTGTAGACGCCCTTGTCCTGTAATAAAAGTATCGTAGTTAATGATCCGGGACCGGCAATCATAGGAATTGCCAGCGGAAAAACGGAAATATCGGTTTTGGTTTTTGCCTCTGCCTGTTCCCTGAATGTAGTGGAACGCAAACCTGAATCCCTCACCAGCACCATATCAATGGCCAGCAGGAACAGGAGAATACCGCCTGCGATACTGAATGAGGCGGTATGGACGTTGAGATACCTGAGTATGGCGTCTCCGGTCAGTGTAAACAGCAACAGGACAAAACCCGCGATGCTGACACCTTTTAATGCGGTTTTTTTGCGCTCGGCTTCGGAATCACTGCTGGTCAACCCGGCAAACATCGGCGCGATACCCACCGGGTCGATCACCACGAACAGGATAACGAAAGCAGTAGAGGCCAGTTCAATCATTAATTAACTATAACAACAGAAGAACCTGCAAACGGCAACTGGATTTATGCTGTTAATGGGTTAATTTCCGGTAAACTGATATATTATTGTCACACTCATTAACATGACCTGACCTGAAAACACATGGATCTCACCAGCCTGACTGCGATATCACCGATCGATGGCCGCTATGCCGGCAAGACTGCCGAGTTACGCCCGATATTCAGTGAATACGGCATGATGCGTTACCGTGTGCTGGTTGAGATTCAATGGCTCAAGATGCTGGCGCAAAGCACGAAGATCCCCGAAGTCCCGGCACTCAGCAAGGACGCCAAAAAGACACTGGATGCCATTGTTGAAAAATTTTCAGAACGTGATGCCCTGCGCATCAAGGTCATAGAAGAAACAATCAATCATGATGTCAAGGCCGTCGAATATTTTCTGAAGGAAAAAATAAAACGCAACAAGGAATTGGCGGCAGTGAGTGAATTTTTTCATTTTGCCTGCACTTCGGAGGACATCAACAATCTGTGTCACGCCCTGATGTTGAAAGAGTCCAGGACCAGTATCCTGCTGCCGAACCTGGACAAAATTATCCAGGCACTGACACATCTTGCTCACAATCATGCAAAGATCGCAATGCTTTCACGTACCCATGGTCAGACCGCCACACCGACAACACTCGGCAAGGAAATGGCCGTGTTCGCACATCGTTTACGGCGGCAGTTGCTGCAATTGATACAAGTTGAAATTCTCGGCAAATGTAACGGAGCCGTGGGTAATTACAATGCCCACCTGGCTGCCTATCCCGGTGTGGACTGGCCGAAAATTTCAAAACTGTTCGTGCAGAACCTGGGGTTGACCTGGAACCCGTATACGACTCAAATTGAATCGCATGATTACATGGCGGAATATTTTCATGTATTGACCCGCATCAATACGATCCTGATCGATTTCAGCCGTGACATCTGGGGTTATATTTCGCTGGGTTATTTCCGGCAAAAAACCATCAAGGGCGAAGTCGGTTCATCCACCATGCCGCACAAGGTCAACCCGATCGATTTTGAAAATGCTGAAGGTAATCTCGGTATTGCAAATGCCCTGCTCACACATCTGGCAGAAAAACTTCCCATTTCGCGCTGGCAGCGTGATCTGACCGATTCAACCAGTATTCGCAACATGGGCGCAGCCATTGCCCACAGTTTGCTGGCTTATAAATCCTGTCTTAAAGGGATAGACAAACTGGAAGCCGACAAGGCGATGATACATCAGGATCTCGATTATGCCTGGGAAGTGCTGGCAGAACCTATACAGACAGTCATGCGCCGCTACAGGATCAAACAACCCTACGAAAAACTCAAGGCATTGACCCGGGGCCAGACCATAGATCAACACATGTTGCATTCTTTCATTAAACAACTGGCCATCCCGGCAAGGGAAAAGAAAAGGTTACTGGCGCTGACACCGGCGAGTTATATTGGTAATGCTGCAGAACAGGCGAAGAAGATTTGAACGGCCGTGATTGGTGATTATGTACAGGATGTACGGGTCGAATATTGCTCCATGCATTTTCGACACTTCCGCCATCCCTGGCGGTCGTAGCCGCGTGCGCAGGACGACATACAGGGATGTATTAGTGTCGCGTGAAGCACGACTCCATGGATGGAGGAGGTAGAACCGCGTCGGGAACAGCGGTCGAGGATGCTGATAGCGACTGCGCAGGAGCGGCGGGTGATTGGTGATTGAAAAATACATTTCACTTTTACCCATAACAGATGTCAATAAAAAATTATAATGTGCCCGGTGACATCACTCCCGAACAATTCCTCAATGAGTACTGGCAGAAAAAACCCTGCCTGATCCGGCAGGCCATCCCGGGTTATCAATACCCCATCAGCCACGAATAACTGCCGGTCTGACCTGTGAAGACGGGGTGTCATCACGACTCGTCATGAAAAAAAAACGGGGCATTTCCCTGGCAGGTCAAATTTGGTCCGTTGACTGAAAAGGATTTCAAAAAGTTACCCGAAACACACTGGACGTTACTGATATATGATTCATGGTTATCAATAAGCGATTTGTTCATTATCTCAAGCTGCACTATCATTACAGAAACTCTGAAAAAACAATAGTGACATGGCCAAATTTGATAGTTACAAAATAGGTGTTAACAGCGAACTGCTGCAACTGGAAAGCTTTTACGAAAACCGTGTCCTGGCCACCTTTTTTGCACAACAGGCCACGCGTACACTGGATATTGCGAGCCGTCTGCTGGATCCGCCGATCTTCAATTCGTCTGAATTTATAGAAGCAGTCAGATATTTCGTGACCAAAAACCGGATGCCGAAGGTCCGGATCATCGTGCATGACCCGCCGACCATCGTTAAACTCGGCCATCGCCTGGTTGACCTCGCCGGCGATCTCAGCAGTTTAATCGAGATACGCAAAGCTGGGCACGAACACAAATACTATAGTGAATGCCTGCTGGTGGCTGACGATATGGCCTTTTTACACCGGCTTAATGGTGAACGCAGCGAGGCCACAGCAAACTTTAATGACCGCCGGCAGTCAAAATACTATCTGGATGAATTCAACAAGATGTGGGATGCCAGCGTGACTGACCCGAACCTGAGACGAATAAATCTGTGAGAAAGCATGTAATTAAATTCGTTTCTGTATTATTGATGTGCCTCCCCCTGCTGGCACAGGCCGGAGATATGACCCTGGAGATTATCCCGCTCAAGCACCGTATGACTGATGATGTTGTCGATATTTTAAGGCCAATGGTGGTGCCCGGCGGGACAGTGACCGGTATGAACAACCAGCTCATTATCAGAACCACTCCGGAAAACCTGGCCGAGATCAAAACCATCCTGGAAAGCCTGGACCATTCACCAAGACGCCTCATGATCAGTGTGAAGCAGGATGTGGGTGGGCAGATCCAGTCCCGCGAACAATCCGTCTCCGGCCGTTATACCACCGGTGATGTGACAGCAGGTGCAGGCGATACACGTGGATCGCGGGACGGACTGGTCATTTCCGGCCGTGACACCGATGGTAATGTGATTCGTTACCACGCGCAGGATTCCACTTCAACCACCAGTGACAAAAGCACTTACACTGTTCAGGCAACAGAAGGCTACCCTGCTTATATCAGAACCGGCCAGTCTGTTCCGGTACAAAACAGGACCGGCTATGTCACACCGGACGGCGGCATAGTAATCAGTGATGGCGTGGAATATGTGGATGCGGATTCGGGCTTTTATGTCATGCCCAGGCTCAGTGGAAACCAGGTGACCCTGCTGATTGCGCCGAAACTGACCCGGGTCAGTCCCGGCAAGGCACCGGTCTTTGATGTACAAAATGTTGAAACCACAGCCACCGGGCAACTCGGTGAATGGATAGAACTGGGTGGCCTGAACCAGCAGTTCAGCGACAATAATCGCAGGAATTTATCCTCATCAAGCGCGCGGGGAAGTGAACTACGTTCCATCTATGTCAAGGTTGTGGAGATAGAATAGAAAATCCGTATCTGGTATCTGGTATCTGGTATCTGGTATCTCAAAATTAGAAAGCTTAAGGAACTTTGCTAGTTCCGGCTATTTCTCGAATTCACGCTTCACGAGATACACTTCACGCTGCATGGTTAAAAATGTTAAAATCCGCAGCACAAAAAACCACCAACCCGGCCATACTCATACATGCTTTTAACACTGCGCGGATGCACCGCACTTTCCGGCTTTCGCAAAGATAAACGTCTGACCTCAATTCAACAGCTCGTACCCGCAGTGATTTCACTGCAAACTGCATACATTCATTTTGTGCATCTCCGTGAACAACTGACAGAAGACGAGACCGCATGTCTGCATAACCTCCTGGATTACGGTCAACCCAGTCAGGAAAAACCTGAAGTTCATCCTCTGCTTGTTACACCACGTTCCGGTACGATCTCTCCCTGGTCGAGCAAGGCCACTGATATTGTACATAATTGCGGACTTAAAAAAGTAATCCGTGTGGAACGGGGAACGGCATGGTATCTGATCACTGTGCAGGAGCAGACACTCTCAAGTGAACAGATCGAAAAGATTAAGCCCGTTATCCATGACCGCATGACGGAAACGGTGCTTGCGGATTTTGATCAGGCGGCATCGCTGTTTGCAGAGACGCAACCTGCACCGATGCTGAACATAGATATCATGACTCATGGCAAGGATGCACTGACTGATGCGAATCAATCCATGGGACTCGCCTTGTCTGCAGCAGAGATCGATTATCTGCTGGAAAATTTCCGGAAACTGGCCCGCAATCCAACAGATGTTGAACTCATGATGTTTGCACAGGCCAACTCCGAACATTGCCGGCACAAGATATTCAATGCGGAGTGGACTGCCGGTGGTAAAAAAATGGCCATGTCATTATTTGACATGATTCGTGAAACCCATAAACACAACCCCGGCCGGGTACTTTCCGCCTACAGCGATAATGCTGCCGTTATGACAGGCTACAGTGCCAGCCGTTTCTTTCCCGATCCCGTCAGTCATTATTATCAGCCGCACCAGGAAGATGTACATATCCTGATGAAGGTCGAGACACATAATCATCCCACGGCCATCTCACCCTGTCCCGGTGCCTCCACCGGTTCCGGTGGCGAGATCCGGGATGAGGCGGCCACCGGCCGTGGTGCAAAACCCAAAGCGGGTCTGACCGGGTTCTCCGTGTCCAATCTGAACATCCCGGATTTCAAACAACCCTGGGAACAACATTATGGCAAACCGGAACGGATAGTTTCAGCACTGGATATCATGCTGGAAGGTCCGATCGGCGGTGCTGCATTTAATAATGAATTCGGCCGTCCGGCCTTGTGTGGTTATTTCAGAAGTTTTGAACAGGCAGATCAGAATGGCGTAATCCGCGGTTACCATAAACCGATTATGCTGGCCGGTGGTTATGGTATGATCCGCAGCGGACATATCCGCAAGCAAAACATACCTGCCGGAACAAAATTGATTGTATTGGGTGGACCGGCGATGCTGATCGGTCTGGGAGGTGGGGCGGCCTCTTCCATGGACACGGGCAAGAGTCATGTGGAACTGGACTTCGCTTCCGTACAACGTGATAACGCCGAGATGGAACGCCGTTGTCAAGAGGTCATTGATGCCTGCTGGGCACTCGGTGAAAAAAACCCCATCCTGTCCATACATGATGTGGGAGCCGGTGGACTATCCAATGCCCTGCCGGAACTCATCAGTGCGAGTGATCGTGGGGCACATTTTGAATTACGCCTGATCCCGAATGCAGAACCTGGTATGTCGCCCATGGAGATCTGGTGTAACGAGGCGCAGGAACGTTACGTGCTGGCGATCCCGCCAGATGTATTGCCGATCTTCGAGCGTTTTTGTGAACGCGAACGCGCACCTTATGCAATATTGGGCAAAGTCACTGATGATGACCAACTGGTCCTGCATGATGAATTATTCAATAACAAACCGATCGACATTCCGCTGTCTGTGTTACTTGGACAAATACCACGCATGCAACGATCGGCAGATTCGATCAGGCAAAAAGACACATCATTCGGCCTGAAGAACACTGATCTTCGGGAAACCATCCATCGTATCCTGCACCTGCCCGCGGTAGCAGATAAACACTTTTTGATCACCATCGGTGATCGCACGGTCTCGGGACACACTGTCCGTGATCAGATGGTTGGCCCATGGCAGACACCGGTTGCAGATTGTGGGATCACAGCGAGTGCCATCGGTGCCTGCACCGGTGAAGCCATGGCCATCGGTGAACGTGCTCCTCTTGCATTGATCAATGCACCGGCTTCAGGGCGAATGGCAGTGGGCGAAGCAATTACCAATATAGCGGCTGCGCGGATAATGGTGATGGATGATATTTCATTATCAGCCAACTGGATGGCCGCCTGTGGTGAAGACGATGAAGATGCAAATCTCTATGCAACTGTGCGGGCCGTGAGTGAGTTATGCCAGTCACTCGGGATTAATATCCCGGTCGGCAAGGATTCCCTGTCCATGAATACTGTCTGGAAAGACAATGGCAGGCAAAAACAGGTCACTGCCCCGTTATCATTGATAGTTACGGCATTTGCCCCGGTCGTGGATATCCGCCAGAGCCTGACACCGCAACTCCGGACTGATGTCGATGGAACTGTTTTATTGCTGGTTGATCTTGGTTATGGTCAAAACCGCCTTGGTGGCAGTGCGCTGACACAAGTGTATAACCAGATTGGCGGCGTGGCACCGGACACCGATCAACCGGAAGACCTCAGAATATTCTTCCGTGCCATGCAGATCCTGAACGAGACCGGGATGATACTCGCCTATCATGATCGCTCTGATGGTGGCCTGTTTGTGACATTATGTGAAATGGCGTTTGCTGCACGCACGGGTCTCGATATTGATCTGAATCATCTCAATGACGAATCATTGCCGATATTATTCAATGAAGAGCTGGGTGCAGTGATCCAGGTGCGCAAGGATGATATCGAAACAGTCAGGAAGACATTCAGTGATTCAGGATTGACTGATCATATCCATATCATCGGCACATTGAACCGGAACAAGTCTCTGAATATTGTCCGGCAGGGCAAAAATATATTCTCTGAAGACTTGCTCACGTTACACCAACACTGGTCAGCAACCAGTTATCAGATGCAGTTACTGCGGGACAATCCGGAATGTGCCCGGCAGGAATATAATCGACTACGGGATAAAAATGATCCTGGTTTATCGGTACATACCACTTTTGAATTATCTGCACCAGTTATTCAAACCGGGGCGCGTCCATCCATTGCCATCCTGCGTGAACAGGGCGTGAATGGTCATATTGAACTGGCTGCTGCCTTTTACCGGGCAGGCTTTGATTGTGTTGATGTGCATATGCAGGACATTATCAATGGCGATGTCTCACTTGAATCATTTCATGGACTCGCAGCCGGTGGCGGCTTTTCCTATGGCGATGTATTGGGTGCCGGCGGCGGTTGGGCAAAATCCATACTTTATAATCCCAGGGCCAGGGATGCATTCCAGGCCTATTTTGCACGATCTGACTGCTTTGGCCTCGGTCTCTGTAACGGTTGCCAGATGTTTTCTCAACTTCGTGCATTAATTCCGGAGGCAGAGCAGTGGCCTGATTTTGTCCGTAATCAATCTGAACAATTTGAGGCACGGCTGGTGATGGTTGAAGTCACCGAATCACCCTCCATATTACTGAGAAATATGGCCGGTTCCAGATTACCTGTGGTAGTGGCCCATGGCGAAGGACGGGCAAGTTTTCAATCCGGTACGGCGGCCCGGTCAGCGATTGTCAGCCTGCGCTTTATCGATAATTGTGGCGAACCAACAGAAATCTATCCTGCCAATCCCAATGGATCACCAGACGGACAAACAGGATTCACCACGCCGGATGGCCGTTTTACTATCATGATGCCACATCCCGAACGGGTCTTTCTGAAGCAACAGTTCTCATGGTTCCCTGGTGACTGGCACCACGAAGACAGCCCCTGGATGCAGGTATTCAGGAATGCGCGGGAGTGGATCGGGTAATAATAAACAATACTCCGTATGTAACAGTTCCCCATTGAACTCGTCTATAACATTATGAGTCAATAAGTAACATAATTTCCCGATTAAGGACCACCTCATGCTGACAAGAAAACCGTCTGCCATTAAACCCTCGGAAATTACTCCGGAATCGATCTATCGCCAGCGCCGCAAATTCATGCAGGATGTAGTCAGTACCGGCGTCGCCGGCGCACTGGTTGCATCATTTCCCGGATTGATCCTGGCAAAAGACAAGGATTCAACTGCAAAGCTGGCAGGTGAAAATTTATCTGCTGTCGGTAAGAGCCCTTATTCCACCGACGAACCATTGACACCTTTCGATGATGTCACGACCTATAACAACTTTTATGAATTTGGTACGGATAAGGGAGATCCGGTGAGATATTCAGGCCAGTTCAAACCCCGCCCCTGGAGCATTGCCATTGAAGGTGAATGTGCCAGACCCGGTGTGTATGATCTTGAAGATTTCATAGCGCCACATCAACTGGAAGATCGTATCTATCGCCTGCGTTGTGTTGAGGCATGGTCTATGGTAATACCGTGGGTAGGCATCCCGCTGGGCGATATGCTCAAACGGTTCGAGCCCACTTCCAGGGCCAGGTATGTTGCCTTCACTACGGTATATCGGCCCGACGAAATGCCGGGGCAGAAACGCTCTGTCCTGCAATGGCCTTATGTTGAAGGATTGCGTATGGATGAGGCCATGAATCCACTAAGCATACTTTCGGTAGGTTTATACGGAAAGGTTTTGCCTAACCAGAATGGTGCGCCAATCCGTCTGATTGTTCCATGGAAATATGGATACAAGAGTATCAAGTCCATTGTGAAGATTGTATTCACAGAGAAAGAACCACCCACTACCTGGAATATCTCGGCACCGGGAGAGTATGGTTTCTATTCAAATGTGAATCCGGAAGTGAATCATCCGCGCTGGAGTCAACGCAAGGAACGCCGCATCGGTGATTTCTTCAAACGTGAAACCCTGATGTTCAATGGCTATGCTGATCAGGTTGCGAGCCTTTACGCAGGAATGGACCTGCATAAACATTTTTAATGCGTGCCCTGCTCACCGTAAAAAATTTCCTGTTTGTTTGCTGTCTGGTCCCTTTTTTTATACTTGTCTTTAATGCTGCGACAGGAAATCTTGGTGCTAACCCGATTGAGAAGGTACGTCTCTTTACCGGTGACTGGACGTTATACTTTCTGCTGATAACGCTGACCATAACACCCCTGCGTAAAATTTCCGGCTGGAATGAACTCATCCGTTACCGGCGTATGCTGGGACTTTATGCCTTCTTTTATGCTTGTCTGCATTTTTTCAGTTACCTGATCCTTGATCAATTCTTCGATTGGGAAGAGATCGGCAGGGATATCATCAAGCGTCCGTATATTACCATTGGCGTTGCCGCTTTTGTCCTGTTAATCCCAATGGCGGTGACTTCCACCAACAAGATGATGAAGCGTCTGGGCAAAAACTGGAAAAAACTGCATAGCCTGATTTATCTGATAACAACGTTGGGTGTATTGCATTTTCTCTGGCTGGTGAAGGCTGATATCAGGGAACCGGTGTTGATGGGTATAATTCTTATCAGCCTGCTCATATTGCGTCTACCCTGGTTGAATAACATTAAAAGTTATCTGAAAAACAGGCTGGCAGAACAATCCTGAACACATTTTGACACTGACATTTGCCGGAAGCTGATATACACTTTTGTCAGCATAATATCATCCGGGTTTTATCATGGCGAAAAGAAAGGCAATATCAGAATCCGACAGCAACCTTTTCCGCAGCAGTGTCGGGGATGTGGCCACGATCAAACAGGACCGGGCGGAGCTCAGAACACGCAAACCCCCACCCATTCCCTTACAACGTCTTGCTGATGAGCAGGCTGTTATAAAGTCTATTTCGAAATCTCCATTCATCGTTATGGACGTAGAGAAAGGTGATGAACTTTTTTTCAAGCGGCCCGGTGTGCAGCAAAGAGTCATAGAGAAATTACGTCGCGGTCAATTCGCAATCGAGAAAGAACTGGACTTGCATGGTATGACCGTGATCGATACAGAGACTGCATTAAAGCGGTTTCTTGCCCACTGCCAGCAGAACAATTATCGCTGTGTCAGAATCATACATGGCAAGGGGCATGGATCAAAAGATAAACAACCTGTCATAAAAAACAGGTTGAACCAATGGTTGCAAAAAAACAGTGCAATACTGGCATTCATTTCGGCCCGTCCGGCTGACGGGGGGACCGGGGCTGTATATGTCTTGATCAAACGACATAAATAACTTACAAAGTTTAAGAAGGCCTGATAAAAATATGATTATGTACAATCTATGCAATGTGTTTTTTCAATAGCCTAAAGCTGGAAAAATGCATGCATTTGAATTATCGAATCCTTGATCCATAGATCCTATGAGAATCGACTTTAAAAGAGAATCAAAACTCCGTGGCAATACGGAATTTGAACAGGCCATAATACGTCTTATCAGTTGTATTATTCTCATCATATATACATCTATAGCATTTCGATATGATGTCATTGGTAAGCATGTTGTATATATGTACATTGCAGCCATCCCATATTGCCTGACGATTATTTTGTGGATTTATATTGATCCCCGGATAAATCATAAACGCCGTATTATGGGCGTAATAGCTGATATTGGAACAACGACCTATGCTATGGCAATTTCCGGTGTTATAACTGCGCCATTCTTTGTTATTTATCTATGGGTAACTTTTGGGCATGGGTTTCGATTTGGCAAGGCTTATCTATTTACAAGCATGGTTATGAGCATTATCGGGTTCATGTTAGTTATGAAATTAAGTTCTTTCTGGCAGGAGCAGTATGTGATTGGATATGGTGTACTTTTATCCCTTATTATTTTACCTTTATATGTTTCTACACTGCTTACACGACTGCAAACCGCAGTTAAACAGGCAGAAAGTGCTAATCAGGCCAAGAGTAAATTTCTGGCAAATATGAGTCATGAATTGCGTACACCATTAAATGGCGTTATCGGCATGAGTGATGTGTTGGGTGCTACAAACATGACACAGGAACAAAGAGAATTTGTCAGTACCATACAGGCATCCGCACACATCCTCCTGGCCCTTATCGAAGATATCCTTGATATATCCAAAATCGAAGCAGGTAAAACCAGTATAGAAAATATAGATTTTGATCTGCATGAGTTAGTCAATACAACTACAAAAATGCTGGCACCGCAAGCTGAGTCCAAAGGGCTTGAATGCAAATTGCACATTTCACCAGATGTTCCATACAAGTTGTACGGTGATGCCATGCATCTGCGTCAGGTGCTTATCAATCTGATGGGAAACGCCATTAAATTTACCAACCATGGCGGAATTGAAGTCAATGTGGCAACCATTCATACCAATGAAAACCAGGCACGATTACGATTTGAAGTTATTGACACCGGTATTGGTATACCCAAGGAAGTGCAAGGACGCATATTTGAAACATTTACCCAGGCAAACCAGTCCATTTCCAGAAAGTTCGGTGGAACAGGGCTTGGCACTGCAATATCACGCCGTCTTATCGAGTTGATGGGTGGTGAAATCGGGGTAATTAGTGAACCTGGGCAAGGAAGTATATTCTGGTTTGAGTTGGTCTTCGATCAGCAATCAGACACATCTGATATGGCATCACAAACGCCTGCTATAAACAATCCGCGTATCTTGCTCATTGCCACACAAGGGGTCAGACATAATGCCCTGATAAAAATCTTGTCTGATTGGCAATTTGACTGGGATCATGCGATATCTGCTTTTGATGCCAATACCAGATTAAGTAATGCCACTGCAAATGATATTCCATATCATGTTGCATTGGTTGATGAACAGGGGCTTGATATCAAGGCCGGGTTATTTGCGCAACAGTACCGCTCTGATCCATCATCAAGACACACTAATCTGGTACTCATCAGCGAAAACAGAAACCATATAACTCACTCTCAATTACTGGGTTTTGGTTATTTTTGTGTGCTCAATACACCGATTGAAAAAAGAACACTATTCAACACTATACACGCTACCAGTCTGGAACTGACGAATACAAATAAAATAACACGTCTGGCGGATTATCAGTCTGATAATTTAACTGTGACACCGCTAAATATTCTGGTTGCTGAAGATAATCCGACAAACAGGGGAGTTATAAAAACAATTCTTGAATATGCCGGACATCATGTTCACATCGTCGAAAATGGTGAAGAAGTCCTTAATACAACTGAACAACAAACATTTGATCTGCTTATCCTTGATATGCATATGCCGGGAATGGACGGGATAGAAGCTGCCAAAATATTCCGATTTACACATACGGGTAGTGAACGCACTCCTATCATTATGTATACAGCAGATGCAACGATTGATGCATTAAATGCATGTAGGGATGCCGGTATAGATGCGTTCCTGACAAAACCGGTTGAATCTGTAAAATTATTAAGAACAATTGCTGAATTGGGGCCTGACAAACGGAAAATCAACAAAAAACATGACCAGATAATAAATTCCGCTGTACCATCTTCATATTCGACCTTAAAACGGGATTTGAATGTATCAATCCTGGACTTTGATTATCTGGATAACCTTGCCTCTCTGAGCAAAGATGCCGGCTTTATGGACAATCTAATCAATGGCTTTCTTGATGATACCGGCAATCTCATAATCAAGATTGAGCAGAAACTGGGACAGCATGATTATTCGACCATACAAGGCTGCCTCCATACACTCAAGGGCAGCGCACGGAGTATTGGTGCAACAGCATTAGGGTACTATGCATCACTCATATACGACAATATTCGTAACAACACTTGTCAGGATCTACCCGCATTAATTGTAAAACTCAAATATCAGTTCACGCAAACGCAGTCTGCTCTGCTTGCATATCTTGATAAACTTGATTCAGCTGTACTCTAGTCTCTTCCTTTCACGGCCGCTATTCATAACGCAAATATCAATTCGAGTGAACACAGCCCACAAAAATATCGTGTCTTTAACAACTTATTTCAGGCTATTTTAGTTACATAATTTAGCCAGTATCTCTCATGGCTGACTCTTGATAACCAGTTGCTGCTTTTCGGTTCTGGGCTTTTATCAGTCTGTCCATAAGTCTTAAATCACGTTCTGATATCTCCATAGCGATATCTACCCAATACGAACAGACATTCCAGAGTTCATCATAGGTGATGGGATTAACACGTTGTTTCACTTGTTGCATTGCATGAAATCCATTCCGATACTTGGTAGACTTTTCCACATAAGAGTAAACAGAGTTTTTACCCCCTCCACTCTCAGCAAGTATATCTATTACACCCATATCGAATAATTCCTCTGAGCTATATACACGGCCATTCAACATCATTTCCTGAACCATATATGGATTAAGACGTTGTAACAACAAATGATAACCACCCATACCCGGGAAAAGATTAAAAAGGATCTCGGGAAATCCTAATGAAATACCTTTCTCTGCAATCACAACATGGCTTGATAGTGCAACTTCGAAACCACCACCTAAAGCATCACCACGAACCAAAGATATGGTCGTAATGGGTAATCTGAATCCAACTATAAAGGAATGGATGGTATCAATACATGTTTTTGCATATTGCAGTAATCTGGTTTTGTCTTTATTAATAATGCATTCTTTAAACAAGGAGAGATCCCCTCCCATACTGAAAATACCAGGTGTTTGTGAATCAAGCACATGATAATTAATCGGGACGAGTTTGCCGTTGTATGGCAGTTTACCGCTATATTGCTCCAGCATTTTTTGAATCTTGCGTACCTCGGATATAAGATTCGGATTAAAACATGGCCTGGGATGCGGCTTCTGATACACCCATACGATTCCTGCTTCAGGTTCAATATGAACACTTATTTGCTTGAAATTTTGAATGGTTTCCACATTGTGATATTTAACATTACTCATGACTCCCCCTCCATTTTCATTGAAGAAAAATGTAAAATATAAATGGTTACTAAACGTGTCTTGAAATCAGACAAGGAAAAGTCTAGCAGTGGAAAAGAATGAATGTATAAATAAATTTGAACAGAAATTTCTACAAAAAAACTACCCTAAATGAGGTATGTATGCTCTACTCCGAATGGGGTATATATCAACTATTCCAACAAGACAACAACATGAACAGCAATCCCCTCTTTGCGTCCGATAAAACCCATGCCTTCAGTCGTGGTTGCCTTGATATTGATATTATTGATCTTCGTATTGAGATCATCGGCAAGATTTTTTCTCATATCATTGAAGTAGGGTGCCATCTTCGGCGCTTGTGCCTGAATCGTAATATCAGCGTTTATCAGTTTTAGATCTTGCTTGTGAATTATCTCAATCACTTTTCTCAAGAGGATGCGGCTGTCGATATTTTTAAACTGGGCGTCACTATCAGGGAAATAACTGCCAATATCACCCAATGCTGCCGCACCAAGTAACGCATCACATAATGCATGGATAACGGCATCGCCATCGGAATGCGCAGCCAGGCCTTTTTCATAGGGAATAGTGACGCCGCCAAGTATCAGCGGCCTGCCTGCTGCGAAAGTATGTGCATCATAACCGTGACCAATTCTCATTATTTTTATGCCTGTATCTGTTACAAAAATATCATCTATTTCAGGTACAATTCAGCAAGTGCAAGATCATCTTTCCGGGTTATTTTTATATTGCCGGCCTGTCCCTCCACCAGCAATGGTTTTAACCCCATCAATTCCATTGCCTGCGATTCATCGGTGACTACCTGATTCCGGTCCATCGCCTGTTGCAAGGCATGGGTCAACCCGGCCAGCCTGAACATCTGTGGTGTCAATGCATGCCATAAACCGTTACGGTTGACCGTTTCACTCACTACATTATCAACATCTGCGCGTTTCATGGTGTCACGTACAGGTAGTGCCAGCAACCCGCCAACAGGATGGTCAACCAACTGGCCAATTAAATGATCAATATCTCCACTGCTGATACAGGGACGTGCAGCATCATGAACCAGTACCCAATCCTCTGCTGCCGCCATACCGGACAGAAAATGCAGACAATTTAATACTGAATGACAACGCTCGGCGCCTCCCGGTGTGGTTTTTATCTTTGGATGAGACGAGATTGCCAGACTCTTCCACCAGATATCCTGTTCTGAAATTGCAACAACGATACCCTTGATTTTTTCATTTGCACAGAAAGCATTGAGTGTATGTTCAATAACAGATTTTCTGTTAAGTTGCAGATATTGCTTGGGTATGTCAGCCTGCATGCGTGAGCCTGTTCCTGCTGCAGGGATGACTGCCCAGAAATCAGCCACCTTGTTCATGGCAGATTATTCCTGATTTTCTTCAGGTTCAATCTGATAGATGATGTGATAAAATTTTTCATCTTTCTTGATCAAGCCCAATTCACTACGGGCACGTTCCTCAATGGCTTCAAACCCATGTTTCAGATCATGGACCTCTGCAGTCAGTGACTGGTTGCTTTCGCGCAAACGTTCATTTTCTTCCAGCTGTGCCTGCTTTGCCTGTTGCAGATGATGAACGTCCGTCAGACTGCCATTACCGATCCAGAGGCGGTACTGGAGTAATACCAGTAAGGTTATCAGTAAAAATGAAATAAATTTCATTGGTTAATCAATAATTCTGTGGTTATCTTTCAAGATTATAAAATGCCTTTCTGCCCGGGTAGCTTGCGCGGCTGCCCAACTGGTCTTCAATCTTCATTAAGCGGTTATACTTTGCAACACGATCAGATCTTGAAAGTGAACCGGTTTTTATCTGCCCTGCTGAAGTTGCCACCGCCAAATCAGCAATAGTAGTGTCTTCAGTTTCTCCGGAACGGTGTGAAATAACTGCAGTGTATCCAGCCCGTTTGGCCATATCGATGGCAGCCAGAGTTTCTGTAAGCGTGCCGATCTGGTTGACCTTGATTAAAATTGAATTGGCAATGCCTTTATCGATACCTTCCTGCAAAATCTCCGTGTTCGTTACAAACAGATCATCACCTACCAGTTGCACATTTTTACCCAGCCGTTCAGTCATCAATTTCCAGCCATCCCAGTCTTCTTCTGCCATCCCGTCTTCCATGGTGATGATGGGATATTTGTCGAGCCATGGCATCAGGTAATCCAGAAATTCTTCAGAATCCAGTACCTTGTTTTCAGAGGCCAGTGTATAACGCCCACCCCGGTAAAATTCCGAACTGGCAGCATCCACCCCGAGTAATATATCTTCCCCTGCGCGATAACCGGCTTTCTCGATCGCTTCAAGGATCACCTGTATCGCCTCTTCATTGGAAGAGAGATCGGGTGCAAACCCGCCTTCATCACCCACCGTAGTACCCAGGCCTTTATTGGCCAGTACGGACTTGAGTGAATGAAATACCTCCGTTCCATATCTGATTGCTTCACGCAGACTGCTGGCGCCTACCGGCAAAATCATGAACTCCTGCAGATCGACACTGTTATCTGCATGGGCACCGCCATTGATAATATTCATCATCGGCACCGGCATTTGAAAAGGACCTTCACCACCCAGATATTGATAAAGCGGGATGCCTTCTTCGTTGGCAGCAGCATGGGCTGTCGCCATGGAGACAGCAAGTATCGCATTCGCACCCAGATGAGATTTGTTCGGTGTGCCGTCAAGTTCAATCATCATACGATCCATGCCCGCCTGATCGGTGACATCTCTGCCCTCAATCATCGGAGTAATTTTTTCCGTGATATTCCGGATAGCATGCAACACACCTTTGCCCTTGTAACGTGCCGGATCGCCATCACGAAGTTCCAGGGCCTCACGTATGCCGGTTGATGCACCTGATGGCACCATGGCGGAACCCACTGCACCTTTTTCAGTATAAACCTCAGCCTCTATGGTCGGATTTCCACGTGAATCGATCACCTCGCGGGCGATTATGTTGATTATTGCTGACACTCTTTTTTTTCCTGCCTTATTTAATATATTGATTTATAACAGTTGCTGTTTTGCCAGCACATCGATCTCTTTCAGGGTTTCCAGCAATTCACTCATCCTGTCCAAAGGCCACGAATTGGGGCCATCGCTCAGGGCCTTGTCCGGATCAGGATGTGTCTCCATAAAAATGCCGGCTATACCTACGGCCACTGCCGCACGTGCGAGTGCAGGCACAAATTCACGCTGCCCTCCTGATTTTGCTCCCTGACCACCGGGCATCTGCACCGAGTGAGTGGCATCAAATACTACCGGACATCCGGTCTCACGCATGACCACCAGCGATCGCATATCACTGATGAGATAATTGTAACCAAAGCTGGTACCCCGTTCACAGACCATGATCTGCCCGTTACCTGTGTCCCTGGCTTTTTCCACGACGTTTTTCATGTCCCACGGCGCGAGAAACTGGCCTTTTTTTATGTTGACTGGTTTCCCTTGTCTGGCGACATTCTGTATGAAGTTTGTCTGCCGGCAGAGAAACGCCGGTGTTTGCAACACATCAACTGCAGCCGCGACTTTATCCAGGGGCGAGTCTTCATGGACATCAGTTAATACAGGTACGCCGATAGTTTTCTTGACCTTGGCAAGTATCTCCAGTCCCTTATCAATACCCGGCCCCCGGTAACTCGCATGTGAAGTTCGATTGGCCTTGTCATAGGAAGACTTGTAGATAAACGGGATAGAGAGCTCCTTTGTGATCTCCTTTAACCTTCCTGCAGTATCCATCGCCATGGCTTCACTCTCTACCACACAGGGACCAGCAATCAAAAATAACGGTTGTTCAACGCCAACTGTAAAATTACATAACTGCATTTTTCAGTTCCGGATGTCTGGTGTCACGATATTTATTGGCAGCACGGATAAACCCTGAAAACAATGGGTGGCCATCACGCGGGTTTGAAGTAAATTCAGGATGAAACTGGCAGGCAATAAACCAGGGATGATCCGGCAGTTCTATTATCTCCGCCAGTTTTCCATCCATTGAGATACCGGCAATTATGAGACCGGCAGCGGTCAGTTTTTCCCTGTAACGATTGTTGAATTCATAGCGATGCCGGTGTCTTTCAATGATGACATCCTTATCATAAAGTTGCCTGACATGCGTCCCTTCAATCAGACGGCATTGTTGACCACCCAGGCGCATGGTCCCACCAAGATCAGAATTTTCATCTCGTTGTTCGAAACGACCATCCACTGTCTGCCATTCAGTAATCAAGGCGATCACCGGATCCTTGGCCTGCTTGTCAAATTCAGTACTATTCGCTCCCTTGAGACCAAGTTTGTGTCGCGCAAATTCTATGACCGCTACCTGCATGCCGAGACAGATACCAAGATAAGGCACACCTTTTTCACGGGCATACTGGACTGCCATAATCTTGCCTTCAATACCCCGGTTACCAAAACCGCCTGGTACCAGAATGGCATCAGCGTGTTCGAGGCATCCGGTGCCGGACTGTTCGATATTTTCTGAATCAATATAGGTGATGTTGACGCGGGTACGGGTATGTATGCCTGCGTGCTTGAGTGCTTCGGTAAGTGATTTATACGAATCTGCCAGATCGATGTACTTGCCGACCATGGCAATATTTACCTCGCGATGCGGATTTTCTATGGCATTGACCACATTGTCCCATTCATGAAAATCAGCAGGCGGCAGATCCATTTTGAATTTTCTGGCAACAATCTCATCCAGGCCCTGGGCATGGAACAGGCGCGGAATCTTGTAAAGATTATCCACATCGACGGCTGAAATAATGGCCGACTCCTCCACGTTGGTGAACAACGCCAGCTTTTTACGTTCATTGTCAGGCAGGGGTGATTCGGTACGGCACACCAGAATGTCCGGCTGTATACCAATGGAGCGCAATTCCTTGACGGAATGCTGCGTGGGTTTGGTCTTGATCTCACCGACTGCAGCAATAAACGGCACAAGTGTCAGGTGTATGAATAATGTGTGTTCGGCCCCAAGTTCTATGCGCATCTGGCGTATGGCTTCAAGGAATGGTTGTGATTCAATGTCCCCAACCGTACCACCGATCTCTACCATCGCCACCTGGGCATCGCCTGCTCCTTCCATGATGCAGCGTTTGATTTCATCCGTAATGTGCGGAATCACCTGCACTGTACCCCCCAGGTAATCACCCCGGCGTTCTCTCTGGATCACATTCAGATAAATACGCCCGGTCGTATAGTTATTGCTTTTTCCCATCGGGGTCCTGACAAAGCGTTCATAATGGCCCAGATCCAGATCTGTTTCTGCACCATCATCGGTAACATACACTTCGCCATGCTGGAACGGGCTCATGGTACCCGGATCGACATTGATATAAGGATCAAGTTTTAACAGGGTCACCTTGAGTCCGCGGGCTTCGAGGATGGCCGCCAGTGAGGCCGAAGCAATACCCTTGCCCAGCGAGGAAACCACGCCACCAGTTATAAAGATAAAATGCGTCATCGGCATGCTGTTTTTTGAGCAAGAATCACGGGGGGAGCCGTCCGTATCGATTCCAGAGAATCGCTCCTGATGCTGCATAGAGAGGCGGGCGATTTGATATACACAGGGATTAGATGCTAACAGAAACCGCCCGGATTCACTAGGGCGGAATGTTGTCAGGGACAGCTATTTTCCTGCAATCAGGGTTAGTGACGTAAACCGGAATTCCTGTCATGATTCAGCCGCAGTTAAACGACTACCACAGCCGGTCCTGTTCACAAAATCATATGCATTCCAGACATCTTTTGCGTGGCGCTTACTGTGCCATCCTGGCCGCCCTGATGTTTGCCGCCATGGGAGCGGCCGTGCGCCATGCGTCAGCCTATTTACCCAATGAGATGACTGTCTTTCTCAGAAACAGTCTGGGCTTTCTGTTTTTATTACCCTGGTTGTATCAAAAAGGTTTTGCCAATCTCAAAACGAAACGCCTTGCAGCCCATGTGATACGATCGCTCTCGGGTTTAACCGCCATGTACTGCTTTTTTTATGCCATTGCCCACCTGCCCCTGGCCGAGGCCGTCTTGCTGAATTATTCCTCACCCATCTTTATCGCCATTATTGCCCTGCTCTGGTTGGGGGAAAGGTCATCTCTGAAACTGGTCTTTGCCATAGTGATTGGCTTTATCGGCTTGTGTTTCATACTGAAGCCGGGAATAGAGATGTTCAAAAGCGCCGCCTGGGTCGGCTTGTTGTCGGCTGTCTTTGCTGCATTGGCCATGGTCACCATACGCAATCTGTCCAGCACCGAGCCCACTTTTCGTATCGTGTTTTATTTCAGTGTCACATCCACATTGATCTCTGCAATACCCATGATATGGGCCTGGCAGACACCTTCATGGGAGATATTGCTGGTCATGTCATTTGCAGGTTTCTCTGCAACCTGCGGACAATTATTGCTGACCTACAGTTACAGTCTCGCCCCGGCGCCACAGATCGGCCCGTATACCTACAGCGCTGTGGTCTTTGCTGCGATCTTTGGCTGGATATTCTGGCTGGAAGCGCCGGATCTATACACATTAATTGGCGCAACCCTGATCATCATTTCCGGATCCATCACCCTGCATACCCGGTCTATGCCCCGTTTAACAGAGCCGGATTAACAGCCGGGGAACTCAAGCAAAAGGCATTAGAGAATATCTGTTTAACACGCTAAAATAGGCCTTAAATAAGGGAGGCTAACCCTTCCACTAACAATAAATATATGTGATTTAGCATAATGGAATTTCCATAACATTATGTAAATTAAAGCATTTTTATACCTATTCAAATACCTGCGAGTTCCAATTCCAAAAAATAAATTTAGGAGAATACATTATGCCACTTGACCCGACAAAACATGCTGACTGGGAAATTGCCGCAGCTGCTGAAAAAAACATGAAAACTGCGATTCAGCTTGCGGATGATATGGGAATTGAAAAAGATGAACTGCTTCCGTACGGTCACTATATGGCAAAAGTTGATTATGCAAAAGTATTAAACCGCTTAAAAGACAAACCCGATGGAAAATTTATCGAGGTAACCGCACTAACTCCAACACCATTAGGTGAAGGAAAATCTACCACCACACTCGGGATTTTACAGGGCCTTGGTAAACGTAACAAAAGCGTTACTGCCGCAATACGACAACCATCAGGTGGTCCAACTTTTAATATCAAGGGATCAGCGGCAGGTGGTGGTTTGTCACAATGTATCCCGCTGACAGAATTTTCATTGGGGCTTACAGGTGACATTAACGCGATCATGAATGCTCATAATCTGGCAATGGTCGCATTAACTTCCAGAATGCAACATGAATTTAATTACAATGATGCACAACTCGCAGAACGGAATCTCAAACGACTTGATATCGATCCAAACAACGTTGAAATGGGCTGGATAATAGATTTTTGTGCCCAGGCACTCAGAAATATCATCATTGGTATCGGTGGCAAAATGGATGGTTTTATGATGAATTCCAAATTTGCTATCGCAGTTTCTTCAGAAGTAATGGCGATACTTTCCGTTTTCAGCGATCTTGCGGATTTCAGAAAACGGATTGGCGGAATTATCGTCGCATACGACAAGCAGGGGAACCCGGTGACAACCGAGGATCTTGAAGTAGCAGGGGCAATGACGGCGTGGATGAAAAATGCAATAAATCCCAATCTGCTCCAGTCGATTGAAGGTCAACCCTGCTTTGTACATGCAGGACCTTTTGCAAATATCGCTCTCGGACATTCATCAATCGTCGCTGACAAGATGGCTTTAAAACTGGCTGATTATCACATCACTGAGTCAGGATTCGGTGCTGACATTGGTTTTGAAAAATTCTGGAATGTCAAATGCCGGTATTCCGGTAATACACCAAGCGTGTCCGTGATTACGGCAACAATTCGTGCATTGAAACACCATGGCGTCAATGCAGGCGCGCCGACAGTCGTTCCGGGCAGACCAATTCCCAAGGAATATTTTGAGGAGAATCTTGCCTGGCTGGAAGATGGCATGTCCAATCTTGTTCATCATATTAATACTGTCAAAAAAGCAGGTATTAATCCGGTCGTATGTATCAATTCTTTTCATACTGATACAAAAGCAGAAATTGAATTAACCAAGAAAATGTGTGAAGCGGCCGGGGCAAGGGTTGCCGTCTCTGAACACTGGCTGAAAGGCGGTGCAGGTGCACTGGAACTGGCAGACGTTATTATTGATGCCTGCAATGATACCGTCGATTTCAAATTTCTTTATGATATGGATACACCATTACGCAAGAGAATTGAACTTATCGCCAAAGAAGTCTATGGAGCTGATGGGGTAAATTACACCCCTGAAGCATCAGCAAAAGCAGATCGAATTGAGAAAAACCCGAAATATAATGATTACGCCACCATGATGGTGAAAACGCATTTATCACTTTCTCATGATCCGACTCTCAAGGGAGTGCCAAAAAACTGGACATTGCAAATAAATGATTTTCTCACATATGGGGGTGCGAGATTCATCTGTCCAGTTGCCGGAGGAATAAAATTGATGCCGGGTACCGGATCGGACCCTGCGTATCGGCGTATCGATATCGATACGGAAACAGGCAGGGTGAAAGGATTATTCTAGAACAAGACGTTATCCAATGTAATCAACCAGCCACCCGTTGCCTGTATGGGTGTCTGATCACCTTGCTCGCTGATCCATGCTGCTAGTCCTGTTCGTGGAGCAACTATTGAAACTTCGGGGAGTTTCGTGGTTATTGCATAAACACCGTCTTCCGCAGACATTGGCACCGTGGAATATCCCAGCACAGTAAAATCATGTTTGAGTTGTTTGCCACGGTTTTCACCGGATTCAACCTTGGTTATCAGATCAAAACCCAGTATTACAATGTTTAATAAGGGTTTGGTTATACTCTGGCCTGCTGGTTTGTAGGTGGCATGAATGGTTTGCTGATCCACGTTCACTGTTAATACTCCTGCATTCTTGCTGTCATCCAGCGACAAATGCCGCAATCCGAAATACGAACGCCATTCCCCACCGTTCAGGAGAAACCCCGGTGTATAGACTGTGGAAAGACCTTTGCCGCGTGCATAGCGGCGTTGCCTGTTGCTATAGGATACAGAGGAAAACCGGTCAGGCCAGCCGATGTCATTCCAGTAATCCACATGGAACGCCACCGGGATCAGTTGCTTCCAGAGTCTTTTGTCCTCCTTCAATCCGCTGAGCCAGCGGTCCGCCGGTGGGCAACTGCTGCAACCTTCGGAGGTATAGAGTTCCAGCACATTGACACGCTGCGAGCCGGATTCAAATATATCGGTAGCAAACAGGGCCGATGGCATAAAAAATAATGACATCACAAATAGAAAGTTAATGATTGACTTCATATCAGTATTTACCTTGTAACATTGTGATTCCAGAACACAAAACCTGTTGTTTTATCTGGATTTCCATCCTTTGATTCGTAAACGGCACATCCATGTGCCACTTCTCGGGTCTCGTGCTTTGAGGCACGATCCCGGAATGACGAAATTAATGAATCTGAGTAAGCTTCTCTACCTTAATTTTCTGGCAAGAATGTTACTTTTGAGACGCGCGGCCATTCCATTTGTTACGGCTGGCCAGCCTATCTTGTTTTCCTGGCGAGTATTTCATCTCCATCCAGATATTGTTCATAGGTTTTATCTTCAACCCGGGCCTGTATCCATGGCATGAACTTGTCCTGCCATGCGTGGACGCGATACAGCTCCGGCAATTTGATATAAACAGTATCTCCAAAAGGATTTAAAGAAATCCGGTGGTCATAACTCCCGAAGAACGGTTTTATAGAGAGTGATCCCCATTCTATCGGAATGCCTTTGCTTTTGGCGTCTTTGAGGGTTTCGGCAATGAATTTGATTTCCTTTATTATTTTAAGTATTGCGATCTGTTTTCTGGAGCGGTTCTCCAGGTTTGCAAACAGGAAATGCAGGCCATCGCTGGTAACATATTCCGCAGTGTTTTCTTCTGTCACACTCCACGCAGCCTCAATGACGATCGTTCTTTTGAATCTGTTCTGCTGGACAGCGAGCAGTTCCACATCACAATAACGCATGCTGCACAAGTGATTGATTATCCGTTCATCAAGAATTTGTGGCTTTGCAATTTGCGGACTGTTCAGCAGGTAGGGCTTGCCATCAATCAACATCTGCAGTTCGCCGGTATTATCAATATCAACCTCAAGATTGGTAGTGATATCTATTGAATTGGCAACATGGTAAAGGTTGGTAGCGAAATCCAGCGCCTGATTTCTCCAGCGGGCAAACTGGAAGCCATCCTTGTTCGTACTCTTGTCAGTGCGCATCGCTTCCTCTTCATATAAACCCGCCATCTCGTATAGCGATACCTTCACGAAATCAATCAGTTCCTGTGTGGTCCCCTGTTTCATCATTTCCAGAATACCATACAGGGCTGCATGTTGCTGACGTCTGGTCAGTGAATGATCCACAGGATAGATACGCAGTTCGGAATCCTGTATGACATAACGGTGTACTTCAAAGGCATAGGCAGGTGCAAAAGACAACAAAAATATTGCTGTCATGGTGAGCAGCATACGTATGATACAGGACATCATTAATTTTTTTATACTAGTTTATCCGCACAGAATCAATTCACGTCTATTTACCTGAAAGCATGAAAGACAATCGTTCCGGGTCGGATATTTGACCTGCACAAACGCCAATAGATTCAAAATAACCCGGGAGATACAGGTAAAATATTAATGAGGCGATACAAAATTTACTGGAATGACAGATGAATTTTGATACTTACCCGGTCCAACCGAGTCCGGCAGAGATACAATTGATAGATAGTAATAATGGGACCAGATGCCTCAACAGATCGTCTTCTCCCTTTTGTCCACGAAACTGCGCGACCAGCTTGACCTGCTCCAGGCCTGATTGATGCAAAATTGTTGAGCGGCGATTGAGTTTGCGGCTGAAACGTTTAAAGCGTTCGCAAAGAACCTTTTCTCCGGTGATATTCAGTACAATTTCCCTGGTGAGGTCATATTCAGTTTTAATCATCCCGAAAATATGCTTGCGAACCTGCTCATCGGCAACCAGATCGGCATAGGCACTGGCAACCTCCATATCAACGAGTGAGAGGGTCTTCTCCACCTCATCAATGATAAGACCGAACAGACGGGAATTCCTGAACATCGACTTAAGAAATGTTTCACCATCCTTGCCATGCCCCTTGATGAAACCGTGCAAGGCAGTTCCGGCCCCGTACCATCCCGGCACGAGATGGCGATTCTGAGTCCAGGCAAATACCCAGGGTATGGCACGTAAATCTTTTAAAGTTTTGGCACCGAACCTCCGTGCAGGACGCGAACCGATATTCATCTTCGCCAGTTCTTCCACAGGACTTGCAGCACTGTAATAATCGACCAGTCCGTCTGTTTCTGCCAGTGTGCGATAATGTGCAAATGCCAACGTAGACAGTTCTTCCATGGCTTTATTGAATTCCCGTCTGGGTTTGAGTTCTTCTTCATTCAATGAAACTATCGTATGCTCAAAAACACTGGCAGCTAGTAGTTCGATCTGGTATTGCGCAGTACCTTCATTGGCATACTTTGAAGAAACCACCTCACCCTGTTCTGTAATACGCATCTGGCCATGTATGGAACCAGCGGGTTGCGCTGATATTGCCTTGCCGGTAGGCGCACCACCCCTGCTGACAGATCCGCCACGGCCATGGAAAAATGAAATGGGGATACCGGCAGATTCTCCTGTTTTAGTGAGTTGTTCCTGTGCCTTGGATAATTCCCAGTTTGCAGTCAGATAACCTCCATCCTTGTTGGAATCGGAATAACCGATCATGACTTCCTGCATACCTCCCTGTGCCCTGACAGAACGCTGTACAACAGGAATTGCCAGTAATTCCTTCATTATTTCCGGCGCCTGTTGTAAATCATCGATTGTTTCAAATAAAGGCACGATTGGCAGATTGCTGTATTCCTTGCCTTTGTCAAAAACAAACAGGCCGGCATATTTCGCAAGCAGGTAAACAGCGAGAATATCACTCACGGACTGGGTCATGCTCAGGATGAAATGACCAAAGGCCTCCCGGTCAAGTTCTTTCATCATCCGTGCAGACATCTGGAAGAGCCCAAGTGTAGAAGTTGTGGTTTCATCCAGATTGGAAAATGTAGGTAACTTGCTGAGAGGACGATCCAGTTCTGACATTAACCAGTCTTTCCATTCGTCGCTGCTTAAATCCGGTGCCTCATCTTTCCCTTTTATCGCCTTCCACAAGGAAACCAAAGTATGATTCACGGTAGTGGAATTCTCACGCAGGTCGAGACGCACAGTCCTGAAGCGGAAAGCCTCCGCTTCCTGCAAAATCGGAACGACCAATGTCTCGGCCAGATGACTGCATTCGGATGCATGCAGTCCCTGCACCAGTTGTTTCAGGTCTTTAATAAAATCATCAGCATCCGTATAACGGATACCACTGAAGTGGCCTTCCCCGGTATTGAGCGTGCCCTTGATCTTGATCAACATGCAGGAAACATATTGACGGAATATTTCACCCGGATTTCTTGAGGACAGATCAATAACTGATTCCACTTCTTCCAGCTTCCCGTTGAGCAACTTCTCAAAATCCATTGAGATCCTGATGTTTGTTCTGGCAATACTGATCTTCTCTACCAGTTTTCCCAGTAATGCAATGTAATGATGAAGCACGGCATGGCGGTTCTTAATCAGAGTCTGTTGTGTTACTTCATTGGTAACAAACGGGTTACCGTCACGATCACCTCCTATCCAAGACCCGAACTGAAAGAAAGGCGGTATTTTAAATTTTGCGCCGGGGTATATTTTTCCTAAAGCCCACTTGATACGTTCATGGGTCTCCGGGATACGTTCAAACAATGATTGTTCGAAGAAGTGCAGGCCCCAGGCGACTTCCTGTTGAACGGATGGTTTCTCCAGGCGAAGTTCACCAGTGAGCCAGAGCAGGTCAATCTCGTCACGCAGCGCGGCTATGAATTTTTCACGCTCGCGTGGAGTCCAGCGAACAGCTTCAAGTCGATAAAGAAGTATATAAATGCGCCGGTGTATCTGGAGAACAGTTACACGTTTTGCTTCTGTCGGATGTGCTGTCAGGGTTGGCCGTATATGTGCAAAATCAAGTAATTGCTGGATACCATTTGTATCAATGCCGGATTCTTTTGCAACCTTGAATACATGTGCAAAGGTCCCCGGCACATTTTCCAGGCCATATTCCTTTTCCGCAAAACGGCGCCGGCGCATGCCGGTATTTTCTTCCGCGACATTCAGTAACTGGAACCAGATCCCCCAGGCCTGCATGACTCCGGGCAACAGTTCCTTATTGTTCTCCAGTACAGGGCTGGTGCCATCGAAATATGGCAATATTTCCGGCTGGCGCTGCTTTATGACATTGATCAGCTGGGTTGTCAGGAGGTCAACAACTTCCTTTGCATAAGCAGCTGCAATCTCGTCGAGCGATTGTTTCTGATTAACCAGCTCGTTGGATTGCATAACGATGAGATAATAAAAATATGTTTATGCGACCCTGTTGGGTGGTTCCTTGCCATCAAAGAACGCCTGTACATTTTCCAGAGCACATAACCCCATGGCCACACGGGTTTCAGTAGTTGCACTACCCAGATGGGGAAACAACACCACATTTTCCATACTCAACAGGGCTTCTGTAACAGTTGGTTCTTTGGCAAAAACATCCAGACCGGCCCCTGCAATAACGCCCGTTTGCAGGGCTTTAACCAAAGCCGGTTCATCAACTACATCTCCACGAGCGGTGTTAATCAGGAAAGCTGTCTTCTTCATCATGCCCAGACGTTCAGCATTCATCAGATTTGTATTGCTGCCGCCACCAGGACAATGCAGGGTAACAAAATCAGCGGTTTTAATAACTTCTTCGACAGAATTATATTGTTTTGCATTGAATTTCTTTATTACTTCTGTTGATGGTGGATAGGGATCATAAAAACTGAGTTCCATGCCAAAACCAAAATGGGCTCTTTGTGCTACAGCCTGGGCTATACGGCCAAACCCGACAAACCCGAGTTTTTTGCCGGTGACTTTGGTAGATAACATATGGGTCGGCCGCCATCCATCCCATTTTTTGTTACGGACCAGACGTTCACCTTCTCCTGCCCGGCGGGCAACCATCAGTAATAAAGTCATTGCGATGTCTGCAGTACAGTCAGTCAATACCCCGGGCGTATTGGTAACTACTACTCCTGCTTTTTTTGCAGCATTGGTATCGATATTATTAAAACCGACGCCAAAATTACCCAGCATTTTGCATTTGCGATTGGCAACCCCAAGAATTTCAGATGTGATCTGGAAGTCGGACACCGTCGGACAAACAGCATCTGCGTTACGCATAGCGTCCTGAAGTTCTGACACTGACATTTTGTGGTCATCCTCATTTAGCTGAACATCAAACAATTCCTTTGCCTTCGCTTCAGCAGCCTCAGGCCATTTTCTGGTAATTATGACTTTTGGTTTATTCACAATTCTGCTCCCGTTTTTCAGTATTTGTCAGATAGCAGGTGGAATATGGGTCACCCCATATACCATCTCCTGCCTGCAGTATTCCGATTGATTAACTTTTCCTGGAAAGTACTTTCTGAACTGTTTCACCGAAAGCCGACGGGTTGGTTACAACAGTAACGCCGCATTCCTGCAGTATCACTACCTTCTCCGCAGCACTCTCGCCGGTGGCAGAGATGATTGCACCGGCATGGCCCATGCGTCTGTTTTTTGGAGCAGACAGACCGGCAATATAACCTATGACCGGTTTTTTCATGTTTTCCTTGGCAAAAAGTGCGGCCTCGGCCTCCTGTGGCCCGCCGATCTCACCAATCATGATTACACATCTGGTTTCAGGGTCCTGTTCAAACAATTCCAGGTGATCGCGGAAAGAACTGCCGTTAATCGGATCGCCCCCGATACCGACACTGGTGGAAATACCGATACCAAGTTCCTTCATCTGTGATGCCGCTTCATAACCGAGTGTCCCGGAACGGCCAACAACACCCACTGGTCCTTCCATATAAATGTGGCCGGGCATAATACCCATCATACATTTACCGGGACTGATGGAACCGGCACAGTTAGGGCCGGTCAGCACCATGCGCTCTTCCTTCTTGTAACGGCGCATGTATCGTTTTACGCGGATCATGTCCTGCGCCGGGATACCATCAGTAATCGCCACACAAAACTTGATGCCGGCGTCCGCTGCTTCCATGATACCGTCGGCTGCAAACGGTGGCGGAATAAATACAATGCTGGCATTCGCGCCAGTGGCGGCGACAGCTTCTTTCATTGTATTGAATACCGGACGATCCAGATGTTTGGTTCCGCCTTTACCGGGAGTGACACCGCCGACGATATTGGTGCCGTATTCAATCATCTCGGTCGCATGGAAAGTCCCAATCTGACCGGTAAAACCCTGGACAATTACCTTTGTATTTTTATCTAATAAAATTGCCATTGTTCTCTCCCATTATTTACCAGTCGCCTGTTTCCAGGCAGCAACAGCTTTATCTGCGGCCTCTTTCAATGTGTTCGCCGGGATGATCGGCAACCCGCTGTCAGCAATGATCTTGCGGCCTGCCTCGACATTGGTACCCGAAAGGCGGACCACCAGAGGAACCTTCAGATCGATTTTCTGGACTGCATGCACCACACCTTCCGCGATCCAGTCGCACCGGTTGATACCGGCGAATATATTGACCAGGATTGTTTCAACATTGGGATCAGACAACACCAGGTTAAATGCCTTCATGGTACGTTCCGGCGAAGCACCACCACCGATGTCCATGAAGTTGGCTGGTTCACCGCCAGCATGCTGGATCATGTCCATGCTGGCCATGGCCAGACCGGCACCGTTGATGATGCAACCGATATTGCCATTGAGACCGACATAACTCAGGCCACGATCTGCTGCACGCATCTCGCGCAAGTCTTCCTGTGATTTGTCACGGAGTTCAGCAATGTTGGGATGCCGGAACAAGGCGTTGTCATCAAAGCTCATCTTGGCATCGACTGCGAGCAGATGGCCTTCCTTGGTCACAACCAACGGATTGATCTCGACCATGGTGGCATCCAGATCACGCATGGCACGGTAACAACCTAAAAGGGTCGTCACCGCCTGGTTGATTTGGGATTTATCAAGGCCCAGGGCAAACGCGACCTCGCGTGCCTGGAAGGCCTGCATACCGACAGCAGGTTCTACCGCCACACGGATAATTGAATCGGGTTTCTTGACGGCAAGTTCTTCAATCTCCATACCACCTGCGGCAGATGCGATCACAGTCACACGTTCCTTGGCGCGATCGAGCACGAAGGCCAGGTAGATCTCGCGGTCGATATTACAACCAGCTTCAATATACAGGCGGTTACAGATCTTGCCCTGTGGTCCGGTCTGGTGTGTGATTAGTTTCTTACCCAGTAATTCATCAGCGGCCTGCGAGACTTCTTCTTCAGTCTTGCAGACCTTGATGCCACCGGCCCTGCCGCGCGCACCGGAATGGATTTGTGCCTTGACGACCCAGACTTCTCCTCCGATCTCTGCCGTGCGGTAAACTGCTTGTTCCGGGCTGTAGGCCAGCCCGCCAACAGGAACGGGTATGCCATATCCGGAAAGAATTTCTTTTGCTTGATATTCATGGATGTCCATGATGCTATCCTCCAACTTCTGATTTCAGTTTTTTGTATTCCAGAATCTGGTTCTTATGCAACTTGGATGTGAAGCGTTATTCGTGAAGTGTACTTCACGAGTTGCATTTCACTTCCTCGCCGCAATCATCTCCGCCTGCCTGATGACATTTCTTGCCATACGTTCAGAGGCGATATCGATCATTTTGCCGTCCAGTTGTGCCGCACCCTTACCGGCCTTGGCAGCTTCTTCCAGTGCTTCCAGCACCCGGCGGGCACGGGTCACTTCTTTCTCCGGCGGCGACATAATCTCGTTGGCCAGATCAATCTGTGAAGGATGGATGGCCCACTTGCCTTCATAACCCAATGCCGCTACACGTCTGGCGGCGGCCTTGTAACCTTCCGGATCACTAAAATCACCAAATGGGCCGTCAATGGCACGCAGACCAAAAGCACGGCAAGCCGTAGCCATACTGACCAGGGCTGCATGCCACTGATCACCTAGCGCACCTTCACAATTGTAATCCGGGTTCAGTCCACCGATATTGGTGGTACGTGCACGCATACTGGCAGCGTAATCGGCAACGCCGAAGTGCAGTGCCTCAAGACGCTTGCTGGATTGTGCAATTGCCATCACATTGGCGCCGCCCAGGGCCGTTTCAATCAGACATTCGATCCCGATGGGATCCTTGATTCCCACGGCTTCCTCGATCTGGGTCAGCATGCAGTCAACCACATACACATCAGCAGGTGTACCCACCTTCGGGATCAGGATGGTATCGAGATTGTTCCCGGCCTGTTCCACGATATCGACCACATCGCGATACATATAATGCGTGTCCAGACCATTGATGCGCACGGACATGGTCTTGCCCTTGCCTTTCCAGTCAATTTCATTCAATGCCTTGATAATATTCCTGCGCGCCTGTGCTTTGTCATCGGGAATGACGGCATCCTCACAGTCAAGAAAGATAAAATCAGCATTGCTGTTTGCAGCCTTTTCAAACATGCCCGGATTGGATCCGGGTACCGCAAGCTCACTACGCTGCAAGCGCGTACGCGCCGGTGTGTATTGTGTGAAACTCATTAAGTAATCCTCAGTAAATTATTTTGTCAGGGAGCTTGACCTGGGGCCTTATTTCTCCAGCCGGTTTTTCTTGGTCGTGCGCAGATACTCCTGAGCTGCAGCGACACCGCTACCTAACTCCAGCGGATAACCCAGGTCTTTCATCGCCATCTCGGCAGCATTGATCGGCGTCAGAATCATGAGTTCATTCATGTCCCCCAGGTGGCCGATACGGAAGGCCTTGCCGGCGATTTTGGCCAGACTGATGGAGAAGGCGATGTTGTAATACTTGTAGGCATGGCGCACTACTTCATTGCCATCAAAACCTTCCGGCGTGGCCACTGCGGTGACCGTATCGGAATACCATTTCGGTTCCTTGGCAATCGGACGCATGCCCCAGGCTGCAACCGCCTTACGTACTGCAGTCGCCATGCGATTATGCCGGGCAAAGACATTCTCCAGCCCTTCCTCAAACAGCATGTTGAGCGCTTCACGCAGGCCGCGCAGCAGGTTCATGGGTGGTGTATACGGGAAATAACCCAGATCATTGGCCTTGATCTGGTCTTCCCAGTCGAAGAAAGTCTTGGGCAGTTTGGAATTCTTGCGCATATCCAAAGCTTTCTGGCTGGCACAAACGATACCCAGACCGGTCGGCAACATAAAACCCTTCTGCGAACCGGACACACACAGGTCCACGCCCCACTCATCCATGCGGAAATCAATCGAGGCCACCGAACTCACGCCATCCACAAACAACAGCGCCGGGTGCCTGGCAGCATCGAGGGCCTTGCGCACACCGGCAACATCGGAGGCCACACCGGTTGCGGTTTCATTCTGGGTAGCAAACACGGCCTTGATCTCATGCTTTTTATCAGCTGCGAGGATCTCGGCATATTTTTCAACTGGAACACCTTCACCCCATTCCACTTCCAGCGCCTGAACATTCAGGCCCCAGCGTTGACACAGGTCTATCCACAAATTGGAAAAATGCCCAAAACCGGACATCAGTACCTTGTCACCCGGATTCAGGGTATTGGCAACCGCTGATTCCCAGCCACCGGTACCCGAGGCCGGGAAAATAAATACCCTCCCGCTCCTGGTCTTGAAGACTTTTTTCAAATCTTCATACAGCGGCTTGGTAAACTCCGGCAAATCCATTGCGCGCATATCTTCCTGTTCGATATTTATCGCATTCTGAATTCGGCGCGGCACATTCGTCGGTCCTGGAATGAAAAGAAAATTACGTCCGGGCATGGTGAATCCTCCAGTCTAGATTTATTGAAATCGGGTTAAATTAAAAAGAGAAAAAGCTTTACACAAAACTACCATTAACAAATCAGGTTACAAAAGCTGGTCATCCAGCCAGCAGTTGTGATTAATCTCTAATTATTATCCGGGTGATTTTATACGGTTTTTGTGCACTGCACTAATAAAAATTACCCTGTCTGCCTTATCCACTTTGTGTGACACTCATTAAAATAAGACGGACGTACTGCTGTGTACAAAATATCAGAAAATCCGCAGAATGGCACTCCCGCATTACATCAGCCTGTTTGCAAGTCAACGCGGGTTCAGGCCGTACCGGAGATCCTCCTGCAGATCTTCAACATCCTCAAAACCGACCGAGAGACGCAGCAAGCCGGGACTGATCCCGGATTCAAGACGTTGTTCATCCGTTAAACGATGGTGTGTTGTCGTGGCCGGATGCGTGATGGTGCTTTTGGTATCTCCCAGATTGGCTGTGATTGAAAACAGCTGCGTCGAATCGACAACACGCCATGCGGCTTCCTGGCCACCCTTGACGATGAAACTCACGACACCGCCATAACCGGATTGTTGCCGGCCGGCCAGTGCATGCTGCGGATGTGATTTCAGGCCCGGATAGTACACCTTTTCTACATGCGGTTGCTGTTCGAGCCATTCAGCAATTTGCTGAGCATTTTCACAATGCTTTTTCATCCTTATATTCAATGTCTCCAGACCCTTCAGAAACACCCAGGCATTGAATGGACTCAGCGTCGGACCGGCGGTACGTAGAAAGACGAACACATCTTCCAGACGTTTCTCATCACCGATCACCGCACCGCCGACACAACGTCCCTGACCGTCAATATATTTAGTGGCAGAATGGATCACGATATCAGCACCCAGACTGAACGGCAGCTGCAGTGCCGGTGTGCAAAAACAATTATCGACCGCCAGCAAACAATCATGGGCATGGGCGATATCCGCAAGTTTCCTGATATCGGCAATTTCAGTCAGCGGGTTGGAGGGTGTTTCCAGAAATAATAACTTTGTTTCAGGACGTATGGCCGCCTCCCACGCCGCATAATCAGTCAGATCAACAAAGGTGGTCGTGAGGCCGAACTTCGGCAAAATATTGTTAAAGAGCCCCACCGTTGTCCCGAAGATGCTGCGGGAAGAAACAATATGATCTCCTCCCTTCAATAAACCCAGACACGTACTGAGGATGGCACTCATCCCGGAGGAAGTGGCAACACAACGCTCACCCCCTTCCAGTGCGGCGAGTCTTTCCTCAAAGGTCCGCACGGTCGGATTGGTAAAGCGGGAATAGATATTCCCGGGCAAGTCGCCCTTGAAACGTGCTGCAGCCTCAGCGGCATTCTGAAAAACGTAGCTCGAGCTCGCAAAGATCAGCTCACTGTGTTCGCCCTCGGCGCTGCGTACCTGACCGGCACGGACGGCACGGGTATTCGGCCCGTATTTCGTGGGATCGATCTTGGACATATGACCTCCTGTATATTAATGTCATGCCGCATAGAGTCAGCTATGTCCGCGGCAATACTGAATGGGGTGTGCAGCCGGTTAGTGTATGACGACAGGCACAAAAAAACCCGCATTCAGCTTGGGCTAAAGCAGGTTGGCTCTCTTTAGCGGTATTTTTAAAGCGCCCGCAAGCTGATATCAAATCGGCGCATGGGTGGAAAGATAGATAAATAAACCCTGTATGTCAACCGCTGGCCGGGCTTGCAAAGCGAATGACACTGCATGGTTAATGTGAAAGACTGTATAAATCAGGTACAAATCCAGAATCATTCAAGGAGCACACCATTGTCCGCAATAATCACACCCCCCAAAGAAGGCAAAAAAATCTCGGTAAAAAACGGCAAGTTGACGGTACCGGAAAACCCGATCATCCCGTTTATTGAAGGTGACGGGATAGGCCCGGACGTCTGGAAAGCATCGGTCAGGGTGCTGGATGCCGCTGTCAGCAAGGCCTATGGCAAGAAACGTAACATCCACTGGATGGAAGTCTATGCCGGTGAAAAGGCCAATATGCTGACCGGCAGCTGGCTGCCGGATGAATCCCTGAATGCCTGCCGTGAATATCTGGTGTCGATCAAAGGTCCGCTGACCACACCCATCGGTGGTGGTATACGATCATTGAATGTCGCGCTCCGCCAGATACTCGATCTCTATGTCTGCCTCAGGCCGGTACGCTGGTTCAAGGGAGTCCCTTCACCCGTCAAACATCCTGAACTCATCGACATGGTGATCTTCCGTGAAAACACGGAAGACATTTATGCCGGGATCGAATTCGAGTCCGGTTCCAGGGAAAACAAACAGTTCATGGAATTATTCAAGGAAGCTTTCCCCAACATGTACCAGAAGATCCGTTTCCCGGAGACCTCCGGCATCGGGATCAAACCGGTTTCGAAAGAAGGCACCGAACGGCTGGTACGGGCTGCAATTAAATATGCCATTGCCAACAAACGTAATAGCATCACTTTCGTGCACAAAGGCAACATTATGAAATTTACCGAAGGGGCGTTCAGGAACTGGGGTTACCGCCTCGCTGAAACAGAATTTGCCGGCCAAACATACACCTGGGACCAGTGGGAGCGCACCCGTGCTGAAAAAGGCAGCAAGATTGCCAATGAGGAACAGGAAAAGGCGCTCAAGTCAGGCAAGATACTTGTCAAAGATGCCATTGCCGATATTGCCCTGCAACAGGTGCTCACCCGCCCTGCTGAATTTGATGTCATTGCCACCATGAATTTGAATGGTGATTATCTCTCGGATGCACTCGCAGCGCAGGTAGGTGGTATTGGTATCGCCCCGGGTGGCAATATCAATTATGACACCGGCCATGCCATCTTCGAAGCGACCCATGGTACTGCCCCCAAATACGCCAACCAGGACAAGGTCAATCCCGGTTCATTATTATTATCCGGTGAAATGATGTTGCGCTATATAGGCTGGACCGAGGCCGCCGATCTCATCATTGCATCCATGGATAAAACCTTCGCCAACAAGACAGTGACCTATGATTTTGCCCGCCAGATGGAAGGCGCCAGGGAAGTGAAGTGCAGTGAATTCGGTGATGCATTGATCAAGAACCTTTGATCAGCAGGGACAGATGACCAATGACTAATCACTAATTACCAATCACCAATCACCAGTCACCAGTCACTAATCCCCATGGCCAATATGCCCGACAAAGATTTGATCGCCACCTGTTCGCAGATCATCTACGACAACTTTGTCCGTTATAACAATGCCTTCCACAAAATGACACGCCGTGCCCAGGCGCGGTTTGAACAGCGTGACTGGAAAGGCCATCAGGAAGATATCGCCGAGCGTGTCTATCTCTATGAAAAATCAGTCCGCCGTGTTGTCCTGTTGTTACGCCGGCTCCTGGGTACGCGGGTAAATGACCATGCATTATGGAACGAGATACGAACCTACTTTGGCAACCGCCTGGGTAAAGTGCCGGATTCAGGTTTCATCAAGACCTTCTTCAATTCCGTTACCCGCCGGATATTTGATACCGTCGGGGTCGACCCGCAACTGGAATTTGTTTCCTCGAGTCTTGAAGAAGACATTGAGATGGCCAGATCCCTGAACCTGCGCCGTTATCCGTACTGGGGATCCATTGAAAAAATATTCGAAACCATCCTGGAAGATTTCTCTTTCCGGGTGCCCTATTCGGATGTCACAGTCAACGCCACCCGCATTGCGGATGAAATTGAAAAATTCATGCAGACACAACCCGATAAACATGATGATGAAATCCTGCGCTTTGAATTCATCGATACGTTTTTTTACCAATCTGCCCGCGCCTACATGATAGGCCGCATCATCATGAAGAAAGGCATCTCTCCCATCGTGATTGCTTTCAAAAATACTGATAACGGCATTGATGTCGATGCCGTATTGCTGGCTGAAGATGAAGTCAGCATCGTATTCAGTTATACCCGCTCCTACTTTTTTGCCGATCCGAATTCAGTAGTTGGCACAGTGCATTTCATACATTCCATCCTGCCGAAAAAACCGATTGATGAACTCTATACTGTGCTGGGACGCTTGCGGCAGGGGAAAACCGAACGCTATCGTACATTTTTCCGCCATCTCGAAAGAACAGAAGACAAGTTTGTGCATGCCGAAGGTGACAAGGGCCTGGTCATGATCGTTTACACCCTGCCGTCCTATGATCTGGTCTTCAAGACCATGCGGGACAAGTTCGGTTATCCAAAAACCATCAGCCATGCCGATGTAGTCGCGAAATATAAAATGGTCTCCAAACATGACCGGGCCGGCAGATTGATCGATACCCAGGATTTCAGGAACATGGAATTCCCCATTAACCGCTTCTCGAAGGAACTGCTGGATGAACTCCTGAATGAAGCCGCACACACAGTAAGTATCGTTGATGATAATCTGCTATTCAGCCGTGTGTATGTTGAGCGCCGCGTCAGGCCGCTTAATCTTTATATCCACAACGTTGACCGAAAAGATGCGGAACTCGCCATCCTTGACTACGGCCAGTGCCTCAAGGACCTGGCACAAACCAATATCTTCCCCGGAGACCTGCTGCTGAAAAATTTCGGCGTTACCCGCCACCGCCGCATAATATTTTATGACTATGATGAAGTCTCTCTGGTGACTGAATGTCATTTCAGGGACATCCCCGAGGCGGATGATTACATTGACGAACTGCGTTCAGACACATGGTATTACGTAGGCGAACACGACATCTTTCCGGAAGAATTCATCAAATTCCTGTCCATGAACAGGGAACTGCAATCCCTGTTTCTCGAAGTCCACGGTGATCTGCTCACCGCCGACTACTGGCGTGATATCCAGGCCATGCACAGGGCGGGCGAAGTTTCTGTAGTAGTCCCCTATTTCCGTCCGGCATTGCCACCAAAACAATTACAGAAGTTGAAAACAGCCTGAAATCACGTCTCGCTTCTTGCAATAATAACCACATTACTTTTCATTCCCAAGTCCTGTATTTCCGGATATCGTGATTTTTTTACCCACCAGGGAAATAAAATACTTGATATAGATCAAGTAAATTCATTCTTCGCTCAGGCATACTTCGAATAGAAAATAATTTACGGATATAAATGTTTAATTTCCACCAAAATTAATTACCAGGATAATGGCATTAAGAATGCAAAACATACAGGCAAATGCATTGCTATAAGGTGTGCTGTCTGCTGTGTTTACTGTTTTCGGCAAGCAGTCAATCAGTACATGCGGCGGATACGATCATTGACGCGTTCAGGAACGGCAAATTTAATCTGTTGTTGAATTACCGGTTTGAAAATGTAGATGACCCTACAACGGTCAAAGACGCCTATGCTTCAACACTACGAACAGCACTGGGTTACCAGCCTGACCGGTTTTATGGTTTTAGCGGAATGGTTGAGCTTGAGGATGTGCGGGTTATCGGCAACGAGTTATACAATGACGGTGGGGCAAACGGTAAAACCCGATATGCTGTTGTCGTAGACCCGGAAGGTTTTGAAATAAACCAGGCCTATTTGAGTTTTGGCCTGTTAAAGACTGTTCCTGTTTTGCGGAACACAGAGGTCCGGGCTGGCCGGCAGGTCATAACTTACCGTCCCGCGCCCTTTCACCGTTTCGTCGGACCGGTGGTCTGGCGCCAGAACTGGCAGACATTCGATGGTGTTACTGTCAGTAATCAATCCCTCGAAAACACCAATATACGGTTGGGTTATCTATATAACATTAACCGAATCTACGGTGAAGACAATCCGGTACGCGGTTTGCACGACAAGGGTGTCGATGGTTACCTTTTTAATATTCAATACGACGGTATTTCACACGGAAAACTGGAGGCCTATTCTTATTTGCTGGACTTTGATACTACCAGTACAAAGCCAACTGAATTTTATCAATCCACACAAACCTACGGGGCACGGTATCAAGGTGAACAACCGTTGGGTAATGGGCTAAAACTGAATTACGCTATTGAGGCCGCGCACCAGACTGATTTTGCCCAAAACCCGAATCACATTAACAGTAATTATTTTCTCGGCGAGCTGGGCGCATCCTATGTATTTAATCACTACATCCAGTCTGTCGGGCTGAAAATTGATTATGAACTGTTGCAGGGTGATGGTGGCGTTGACCGTTTTACCACTCCTCTGGCCACACAGCATCCATACCAGGGTTGGGCTGACAAATTTCTCAATACCCCCGGCGACGGCATTGAGGACATCTATGTCACATTTACCATCAAGGTGCTAGAGGCGACTTTTTCCGCTGTCTATCATGATTTCAATTCAGACAATGACAGTTACAACTACGGTTCCGAGATAAACCTGCTGCTGACCCGGGCCTTCGGCAAGCATGTATCAGCCGGACTTAAATACGCGGATTACAACGCTGACAGAAATGTCACCAATATCTCCCGAAATCCGGCGCTGACTAATGATATTAATAAATTCTGGGCATTTATAAGCTTTCAATATTAATCACGATTATTGATTAGTCATCACATAATCTGATTACCTGCATTCTCAAAATCGCTTACGATGACACGCTTGTTTACCTGAGTGTAAATCAATGTGTTCCGTACTTTCCCTGGATTAGCATCTGCGACTAAAATACCATTATAATTGTCCGTTCATGGTCATTTTAAGAATGAAATAATTCCGTGAAAACAGGCAAACCCGATAATCAAGGTAAAACGCCGGTACTTGCGATAATCATCCTGCTGCTCGTCGCAATCCTGCTGGCCGTCACCAATCCGGACAGGGAAAGTCATCTTCAGGCCATTAAAGAATCCTACAGAAAAAAGGATGCGGTAACGAATATGGTTGGACAAGGCCTGCTTGCTGTCAACCCTCCGGTTTACCATAATGCCGCACTGCTCTCCTACTCCAGATATAAAGATAAACTGGCAACAGTGGGTATACTCGGTTACGTTTGGGTGGACGATCAGGTATTTAAATAGAAACGACTGATTTTTTTATCCATGCAAAAAAATGATAATAATCACAAGTATTGTTTTCCATTAATCCAGCCAAAAAAACGACTGAATAACATTATTTGGCAAGAAGACATCCTGGTTTTCATTTTCCCTTATAGAATCTTTCAGGTGATCGTGAATTACTGCAAGTACACGACGACGGCGTATGCAATCACTGATTGCTTCAGTTAATAATCCAGAGATATTCTGATGATATTCATGTGACAACTGCTTGAGGTCTTCCCAAACAGCTTCTTCTATTTTTAAACTGATCTTGATGATAGTCATAAATCGCAGAATATTTGACGTAACTTGACATATCAATACACATTAGTAATCATAAATATCAAGCAGTTGGCTGCCAGGCGGCCGCTATTATTGTCTGTACCGAATTAATATCATCCTGTGGTACATTGAGATTGCCCGCAGCACTTACATCAAACACTGCCATAGCATTGACCAGTTGCTGCACTTGATTCTGATATAAGGCGTATTGATCATCCTGTGTGCGGAAGGTCTCTACCTGATTATTGTTATTGGAATACCAATCCTCAATCGTTAACCAGTCTTGTGTGCCCAACACGCCCACCCGCAGGTCATTCCCCGCCTGCCAGAACCAGAGTTGATCATGCTGAATATCCACAAAAGTGGCCTGGTCCCAGCCGCTGGTTTCTACAATGGTGTCCTGTCCGAAGCCGGTGTTAAATTGATAGGTGTCATTGCCATGGCCGCCATAAAGCAGATCATCCCCGGCCCCGGCAGCAAAGAGGTCATTCCCCGTGCCACCGTCCAGCACATCATCACCGGCTCCAGCGAATAACTGATCATTGCCGTGATCACCGTACAAAAAGTTATTACCATTACCAGCATCTAGAAAATCATTACCGGTGCCACCATCCAGGAAGTCATCACCGCTGCCAGCAAATAAGTAATCATTGCCATGATCACCATATAAAGTGTTATTGCCCTCTCCGGCTTGCAGCATGTCATTGCCGGTACCGCCATCCAGCGAGTCATCACCGGCCCCAGCAAATAAGTAATCATTGCCGTGATCACTAATCAGTGTGTTGTTGCCTTCGCCGGCAGTCAAGATATCGTTGCCGGTACCACCATCCAGCAAGTCATCACCTGCACCGGCAAACAATTGATCATCGCCATGACCGCCGATGAGCGTGTTGTTGCCCTCCCCGGCATCCAGCATGTCATTGCCATTCCCGCCATCCAGACTATCATGCCCTGACCCACCAATGAGTTGATCGTCACCATTCCCACCGTCCAGCATATTGTTTCCATCAAGATCTATCAGCAGGTCAGTACCGTTGCCGCCTTTCAGGGTATCGTTGCCGTCGCCGCCGATGATGGTGTCCTCGCCGGCGTCGCCCTTCAGGGTGTCCTGGTCCTCGCCGCCGTCGATGTGGTCATTGCCGTTGCCGCCGCTGATGACATCGTT
>Ga0209321_10000027_pt1 | contig 65024 bp, 56 predicted proteins | sample Rifsed16ft4_FD_184012 | JGI IMG/M metagenome (GOLD analysis project Ga0209321, IMG submission 184012) | Soil microbial communities from Rifle, Colorado, USA - sediment 16ft 4 - CSP-I_5_4 (version 2) | ecosystem: Environmental > Terrestrial > Deep subsurface > Rock core/Sediment | place: Rifle...
CCCGCCGTTGATCAGGTGATCGGCGGGGTAGCGCTCCAGTAGGCACTGGAGCACGCCGCGGCGCGCTTCGACCGCTTCCGGCGATTCGGTCGTGACCCGCATTCCCTCGGTGATCTTGGTGGCGCAGGCCGGGAGGAGCTTGGCCTGGCCTTCGACCGATACCACGCAGATGCGGCAGTTCCCGGCGATCGGGAGCTTGGGGTACCAGCACAACGTGGGAATCTCGAGGCCGGCTTCGCGGGCCGCGTCGAGGATGGTGGAGCCGTCGGGTGGGTTGACGGTACGGCCGTTGATGGTGGCGGAGGGCATCGGCTGGAAGTTGGCCAGCGGGCTGCGGTGGGGCAAGAGACGTTGTCCGTTGTCCGTTGTCCGTTATCCGTGGGCGATTCGACCTATCCTCCCGGCCGGGAGATCGGGCTCCGAGACACGGACAACGGACAACGGAAAACGGACCACGCCTTTACGGTTTATACGCCAAGAACCACCTTCCGCGCGCCGTGCGCCTCGCTCGCTCCACCATCCAACCGGTGTAATAGGCCTGCAGGGCCTCCGGGGCCAGCGGGGTGACGCCCGGTGGGGGCTCGCTGGGCAGCACCAGGTGCGCGCCGCCGCGCGCGGTCCTGCCCTTGAGGGTCTCCAGCACGCCGTGGCGATGCACCGGATCGAAGTCACCGAGCGCCAGCGGGTCGAGGACGGTCAGCGCCGGGGTCACTTCGGGGAACCAAATATCCAGGCTCACGACCAGTGCCTGGAACCGGCTGCCCAGGGCCTCGGCGGCGGCCCGGTGCTCGGCCGCTTCCACCGCGCTCAACGCGGCGTCGATGAACAGCACCTCCGTGTCGTGCGCGGCAAGGAACAGTCCCGCGGGGACGACCCCGGAGCCGATCACCAACGCCAGGTCCCCCTCTTCCAGCCGGGTGGCCAGATCCTGGAGCGGTGTGCCCGCGTCCAGACCCCAATGGGTGGCCTCGCGTTGGGCCCGGCGGAGTCGCACGTGGCGGTCTCGCCAGCGCCGATAGCTGGGGAGGTTGAGCCGGCGCATGATCAGCCGGTCCACGTGCTCCAGGACCAGCACCTCGGTCAGCACCAGCTGATCCTCGGTTCCCATCTCCAGCTCCCGCACCGCCTCGTCCGCGACGGCCAGCAGTTTGTCGCGCGTTAACTGATCCTTGAATTCCTCGATCCGCTGCAGGATGAACTCCTCGTACTCCTGCTTCAGAGATCGCGGCTTGGCCGCTCGGCGACGGGCTGGTTCCGGATTTGGGAGCATGCTCAGGGACGGGCTGGCGGCATAGCCAGCAACCTTGCCGAGTTCCTGGAGGACTGTCAACGCCACCCACTCGTCCCGGGGGGCTTGACGATATTGAGATATTTGTCTAAATATCTAACACTGTACTATGGCAGATACCGCGTTTCGGGCGCTCGCCGACCCCACCCGCCGCCGCATCCTCGAACTGTTAGCCGAGCGGGACCGCACCGCCGGAGAGATCGCGAGCCAGTTCAGCATCGCCTTCCCCTCGGTCTCGCATCATCTGCGGGTGCTGAAGGAAGCAGAGCTGGTCACGGCCGAGCGGGAAGGTCAGAGCATCCGCTATCGCATCAACACCACGGTGTCTCAGGACTTGGTGCGCTATCTGATGAAACTGCTGGGGAGGCGATGATGATGCGCAGTCGCTCGCTGGGCTACCTGGTGGCCGCCCTCACGGCGGCTGTGTCCGTCTGGGCCTACCCACGCCTGCCGCCGCGCGTCGCGACCCACTGGGGCATTGGCGGCCAGCCAGACGGCTACAGCTCCAAGCTGCTGGCGGTGGTAATGCTCCCGCTGATGATCCTGGGCATGCGCGCGTTGCTGAGCGTGCTCCCCCGCATTGACCCCAAGGGGGAGAACTACCAGAAGTTCGCCAGCACGTACTGGCTGATCTTCAACGGGGTGATCGTCTTCATGGGGGTGATTCACCTCGCCGTGTTGGGCTACGGCTTGGGGGCGCCGGTACGGATGGATCGCGTGGTGGCGGCCGCCGTGGGCGTGTTGTTGATCGTGATCGGGAATTACATCACGCGGGTCGAGCCCAATTGGTTCGTCGGCATCCGCACGCCGTGGACGCTGTCCAGCGATCGGGTGTGGCGCCGCACCCACCGGGTGGGCGGCTGGATCCTGGTGACGGGCGGCGCGCTGATCGTGCTCACCCTGTTCGTGCCCGCGGGCGCCGTGCTGCCGATCTTCCTCGGGACCATTGCCCTGGTGGCGGTGGTACCGGTGGTGCTCTCGTACCTCTTGTGGCGGCGCGAGCGTGAGGCGACTCGCTAGCCTCCTCGTCCTCCTGGCCATGCCGAGCCCGCTCGCCGGTCAACACGTGCAGGTCGGGGCGTATGTCGCGCGGAAGGGCGAGGTCGAGGTTGCGCGTGAGCGCTACCGCTTCGACGGGAAGACGCTGGTTGCCGACGTCGAGCTGACCCCGCTGGGCCTGTTCTACCAAACCCACACGGAATACCACTCCACCGGATCGGCGTCGCGCTATCACCTGCGTGTGCGAACCGGGTTGGGTGGGCCCTTGCTGCAGGAGCTGGACGTCGTGCTGGACGACTCCGTTCGCTGGACGCTCACGGCAGGAGGCCGCTCGCAGCGGGGCGGAGCGCCGATTGGTCGCCCGGCGGGGGTGGTGCAGAATCTGGTGTTCTCACAGCTCGCGGCTTCCCTGGGCGCCTATGACCGCGCCAGGGGCGGACGGCAGACCCTCAGCGCGTGGCTGCCGGAGGGGGGCGTGGTCCTGCCGCTGGGAATCGAGCTTGGCGAGGACAGCGGGACCCTGGACATCGGTGGGGTGTCGCTGCGCGTGGTGCTGGATTCCTCCGGGTGGGTGACCCGCTTCGAGGTTCCGGCGCAGGGGGTCGTGGTCACGCGGCAGGACGACGTGACATTCTCGCCGCGTTCGGCGCCGGCGCCCGCGGACACGCTACCCCCGAGGACCATCCACGAGGAGCCGTATCTCATCGAGGGGGGTGGCGTGCGGGTGGTGGGCACGCTGGCCCTCCCCGCCGCGCCGGGTCCGGTGCCGGTCGCGCTGATCGTTGCGGGTTCGGGCGGCGTGGACCGCAACGGCAACGCGCCCCCCGCACTGGGATCGAACCTGTATGCGCAGCTTGCCTGGCGGCTCGCGGAGCGCGGGATCGCCAGCTTGCGCTACGACAAGCGGGGCGTGGGTGAGAGCGCGGCGGGCGTGGACCTGGCGATGACCACGTTCGACGATTTCGCGGACGACGTGCTGGCGGCCACGCGGTCCCTCGCCCGGGAGCAACGCTTCGGCGGCATCGTGATCGTGGGACACAGCGAGGGTGGGTGGCTGGCCATCCGAGCGGCAGCGCGGGGCGCCCCAGTCGGGGGCATCGCTCTCCTGGCGACGCCGGGCCGGCCGTTTCTTCCGCTCCTGCGCGGCCAACTGGCGCAACAGCTGGACAGCGCCACGCTGGTCCAGTTCGACTCGGCCATGGTGCGCTACCTGCGCGGTGAGGCGCCCGTCGGGTTGCCACCGTATCTCCAGCCGCTGTTCCGCCCCGTCAACCAGCGCTTCACGGCCTCGGTGGTCGCCTACGATGCGATCGCCGAGTTGCGCCACCTCCAGGTCCCCGTGCTGGTCCTGCAGGGAGACCGCGACGTGCAGGTCGGTACGGAAGACGCCGAGCGTCTCTCGGCTGCCGCGCCGAGGGCCCGGGTCATCGTGATTCACGGCGCCAATCACCTCTTCAAGGCGGCGGAGCGGGCGGACCGGGTGGCCCAGCTGGCGCTCTACATGGACCGAACAGCCCCGGTTGTGCCCGAGCTGGTGGAGGCGATCGCAGACTGGGTGAAAGACGTCAGCCGTTGATCCCCGATCAGGCCAGCGTCCGGAGGACGGCTCCTTTCAGGTAGCCGGTTTCCGGCACCGTCAGCAGCTCGGGGTGGTCGCTGCTCTGCCCGGTCACCCGTTCCAGGGCCACGCGCCGTCCGCTGTCGGCGGCGGCGGCCGCGAGCATGTCCAGGAAGGCGGCGCGGTTCACGTGGAAGGAGCACGACGCCGTGAACAACACGCCGCCGGGCGCCAGCAGGCGCAGCGCGCGCAGGTTGATCTCCTTGTACCCGGAGAGCGCCCGGGGCACGGCGCTCTTCTGCTTGGCGAAAGCCGGGGGATCGAGCACGATAGTTCCGAAGGTCCTGCCCTCGCGCTCCAGCGCACGCAGCAGATCGAACCCGTTCGCCTCGCGCCATTCCACATTGCCGCGACCGTTCAGCTCGGCGTTGCGCCGGGCCACCGCGAGCGCGGCCGGGCTGCTGTCCACCGCCAGGACCCTGGGGCACGGACCGGCCAAATGGAGCGCAAACAGTCCCTGGTAGGTGAACACGTCCAGTGCGTCGCCCTGCGCCAGCCGGCCCACCAGCAGCCGATTGTCCCGCTGATCGAGGAACGCCCCGGTCTTCTGCCCTTCGCGTGGAGAAACCAGGTAGCGTATGCCGCCCTCCCGGACCTCGATCGTAGGCGGCACGGAGCCCGCGGCCTCCACGATCTCGAGGGGGAGGCCCTCGTGCCGCCGGACCGAGGCGTCGTTTCGCAGCAGGACGCCCTGGGGCCGCAAGGCCTCCTGGATCGCCTCCAGCAGGAGGGGACGGACCGCCTCCAGACCGGCCGAGAGGATCTGCGCCACCACGATGTCGCCGTAACGATCCACCATCAGCGACGGCAGGCCGTCGGCCTCGGCGTGCACCACCCGATAGGCGGTCGTATCCGGGGTGAGATCGGCGCGTCGCGCGGCGGCCGCCTCCACCCGGCCCCGCCACCAGGCGCCGTCGAGTGGCTCCTCTTCGCGGGTCAGCAGGCGCAGCCGGATCTCGGACGCCGGGCTGAACAGCGCCTGCCCCAGAAACCGCCCCGACCGGTCCGTGACCCGTACCGGCCCGGCCGGCATCCTCCCCGTCGCCAGGACGTCGGAGCGGTAGATCCACGGGTGTCCCTGCCGCCAACGCGCGGCGCCCTTGGCCGAGACGACGACGATGGGTGTCACCGATCCGGGCGCAGGGCGCGGGCCTCGCGCAGGTAGATATGTTTGATGCGTGCGGGGGGCGTGGAGGTATTGACGTGCAGCAGGACCCGGATGCACCGCGCCAGAGCACCGGGGACGTGCATTTCGGTAGCGCCCAGGAGCGGCACCGCGTTCCAGCCCAGCTCACGCGCGGCGTGGGCCGGATAATCCCCGGAGAGGTCCGGCGTGGTGGTGAACAGTACGCTGGCGATGTCGTCCGGCTCGATCTGGTTGGCCTGGACGATGGCGGCCAAGAGTTCGCGCGTCGCCGCGAGGATGTCCTCGGGCGTGTCGCGCTCCACGGTGGTGGCGCCCCGAATGCCGCGGACCGGCATGTAGTCTCCTCGTGACGGTTGACCTGCGCCTGCTCGCGATCGTGGACCCCGACGTGCTGGGGGGGCGCGACCTCGTCACGGCCGCGCGCGCCGCGGAGGCCGGCGGCGCCACGGCCGTCCAGTTGCGCATGAAGCGGGCCGACGCGGGCGCGATGTGGGCCGCCGCCCGCCGTCTCCGCGCCGAGCTCACCGTGCCCCTGTACCTCAACGACCGTGCCGACGTGGCGTGGGCGGCGCAGGCGCACGGGGTGCACGTGGGAGCCGACGACCTCCCCGCGGAGGCGCTCCGTCGGGTGGCCCGGCGGGGGTTTCGGATCGGCGTCTCGGTGGGGACGCCGGCCGAAGCGGATGCCGCGCGCCGGGCGGACCCGGACTACTGGAGCATCGGCTCGGTGTTCGCCACGCCCAGCAAGGCGGACGCCGGGGCGCCGATCGGCATCCCCGGCTTCCGGGCGCTCGCCGCGCTGGCGCCCGCCGGGATGCCGGTCATCGGCATCGGTGGCATCACGGCGGAGAACGCGGGCGAGTTGATCCGAGCGGGCGCCCGAGGCGTCGCGGTCATCAGCGCCGTCTTTGCCGCGCCCGACATCGAGCGGGCCGCGCGGGCGCTGCGCGATGCCGTGGACGCAGCGCACCCCACGGTGAGTGGTGAGCGCTGAGCGGTCTCGGAGCACGCGTCAGTGAAGCGCGCGCCATGTGAACTCACTTCGTCTGCGGCGCGCGCGGAACTGCTAGCGCGCGAAGAGACCGCTCAGCGCTCACCACTCACCGCCCCCATTCGCCGCACCTCCGCCACGGTCCGCAAATGCTCGCGTAGGGTTCGGGAGAATACATGCTTGCCGTCGGGGCGCGCCACCAGGTAGAGAAAGCCGGTGCGCTCCGGATAGAGGGCGGCCTGGATGCTGGCCGACGACGGCTGGCCGATGGGCGTGGGCGGCAGGCCGTCGATCAGATAGGTGTTGTGCGGCGAGCGGACCTGATAGTCCTTCTCGAACAACCGGCGCCGGCGCCCCAGCGCGTAGATCACCGTGGGGTCCGCCTGGAGACGCATGCCGCGCCCCAGGCGATTGTGGTAGACGGACGACACGTAGGGGCGGTCGGGGCCGAAGCGGACCTCGCCTTCGATGATGGAGGCCAATGTTACGATCTCTTGACGGGTGAAGCCCAGCGCCTGGAGGCGCGCGTTCCATTCGGGTTGCCAGCGGGCCTCGAACTCCGCCACCATCATCCGTACGATCTCCGGCGCGGTGGCCCCGTGGCGAAGCAGATAGGTGCTGGGATAGAGGTACCCTTCCAGCAGACCGTTGGCCGCCCCCGCCCGCCGGACCAGCCCGGAGTCACGCGCGGCGGCGGTGAAGTCCGCCGGCGGAATCCCCAGTTGCTGCGCGACGGAGGCTGCCACCTCGCTCACCATCAGGCCCTCGGGGATCACCAGGCGACGCAAGACTTCGCGCCCGCTGGTCACCACGTTGAGAACCCGCAGCGCCGGTAGGTCGGGAGCGAACTCGTAGACCCCGGCCTTGATCTCGTCGGACTTGCCGAGCAGGCGGGCGTAGAACAAGAACGCGGTCGCGGAGCCTATCACACCATGCGCCCGGAGGCTGTCGGCGGCGGTCGAGAGGGTGGCGCCGGGGGGAATCGTGACCTGGACGCTGGGACCGTCGGGTCGCCCCGCCCGGCAGGCCATCGCCAGGACCAGCATGGCCCATCGGCCCATCCGGGTCATGAACGCCGGTGGTCGAGATACGCCTGCAGCAGCAGCGTCGCCGCGAGCGGGTCCGCCGCTTGCCGCGCGTCGGCTCCGGCCCCGCCCGTCTCACGCAGCGCCCGTTGCGCCCGAGCGGTGGTCATCCGCTCATCCCAGTAGGCGACGGGAAGTCCGGTCTTGGTCGCGATCAGCGCGCCGGTGTCGCGAGCGGCCTGCGCCGCCGCGCCTTCGGTCCCCGAAGCGTCCAGCGGGAGGCCCAGCAAGACTCCAACGGGCTGGTGGGTCTCGAGGTAGGGCTTAAGTCGGCCCATCGGAAACCGTCTACCGGCCCGCCGAGTGAGGGTGCCCAGCGGGGTGGCCACGGTCTGGGAGGGATCGGAGATGGCGAGGCCGATGCGCTTGGTGCCCCAGTCGATGGCCAACAGGCGGCCCTGGCGGGGAAGGGTCACCCTTGCTGCATCGACGCGAAGAACTCCTTGTTGTTCTTAGTCCGCTTCATGCGCTCTAACAGGAACTCGATCGCTTCCACCGGCGGCATGTCGGCCAGGAAGTTCCGCAGCAGGTAGACCTTGTTGAGCTCTTCCTTGTCCAGCAGCAGCTCCTCCTTGCGGGTCGAGCTGCGCACCACATCCATCGACGGCCAGATGCGGCGGTCGGCGATCTTCCGGTCCAGGATGATCTCCGAGTTGCCCGTACCCTTGAACTCCTCGAAGATCACCTCGTCCATCCGGCTGCCGGTCTCGATGAGCGCCGTGGCGACGATGGTGAGCGACCCGCCGCCCTCGATGCTGCGCGCCGCACCGAAGAAGCGCTTCGGCTTCTGCAGCGCGTTGGCGTCCACGCCGCCGGAGAGGATCTTGCCCGAGTGCGGCACGACCACGTTGTGCGCGCGGGCCAGCCGGGTGATCGAGTCGAGCAGGATGATCACGTCCCGCCCGTGCTCCACCAGGCGCTTGGATTTCTCGATCACCATGTCCGCCACCTGCACGTGCCGGTCGGCCGGTTCATCGAACGTGGAGGAGATCACCTCGGCCCCCTGCACGTTCTCCTCCATGTCGGTCACTTCCTCGGGGCGCTCGTCGATCAACAGCACGATCAGCACGGCGTCGGGATGGTTCTCGGTGATGGAATTGGCGACCTTTTGCAGGAGGATGGTCTTGCCGGCCTTGGGCGGCGAGACGATCAAGCCGCGCTGCCCGAAGCCGATGGGCGTCAGCAGGTCCATGACCCGCGTGGAGAGATCGCCGTCGTTACGCTCCAGCCGCACCCGCCGATCGGGATAGCGCGGGCGCAGGTTGTCGAACGCAATCCGGTGCTTCGCCCGGTCGGGGTCGTCGAAATTGACCTTCTCGACCTTGAGCAGCGCGAGGTAGCGCTCCCCCTCTTTGGGCGGTCGCACCTGGCCCAACACCGTGTCCCCGGTTCTGAGATCGAACCGCTTGATCTGGCTGGGGCTCACGTAGATGTCGTCCGGGCCGTACAGGTAGTTCCAGTCCTGGCTGCGCAGGAACCCGTACCCTTCCGGAAGGATCTCCAACACGCCTTCGCCGCGGAGCACCGTGTCGGAGTCCAGCAACGATTGCTCGATCTTGAAGATGAGATCCTGCTTGCGCAGGCCGGAGTAGTTGGTGATGTTGAGCTGTTCGGCCATCGCGTGGAGCTCCGCGACGGACTTTCGCTTCAGTTCAGCAATGTCCACAGAGATGGACTCCGAGCATGGTGGGAAGGGTTCCTTCGAGCCCCGCAGGGGCTATGGTGACGAGCCGTTGGTGGCGAGCCGTGCGATATGCTTAGGGAGTTCTAGGGAAGTGTGACTGCAGCTTCAACATACGAGGCGCGGCAGACCCCGTCAAGAGGCCCATGAAGTCGCTGATACCGTTCTTTCAGTACTGGCGGAGCACGCTCACGCGCGACCGGGAGATCGTAGACGTCGTGGTGGCGCCGGCGCATCGGGGACCGTCGGCGGAGTTGCGCTCGGCGCTCCATGACTGGCCTGGGGTCCATTACTGGGTGGCGGGCGACGGCGACGGCCGGCTCATGCTGGTCCGCCTCTTGGGGAGGCCCCAGGCGGAGCGTTGGTGGCTCCACGCCCTGCTGTTCCTGGCCACGTTCGTCACGATGTGGATGGCCGGGGCCATGCTCGCTGGCGTCGCCCCGGGGACACCGGCGATTCGACTCTCCGAGCTCCTCAACGCCGGGGGCGCGCTGCTGGAGTGGCTCACGCGGCTGCGACCCGGGCTCGAGTTCGCCATGGGATTGATGGCCATCCTGTTGGCCCACGAAACCGGGCACTACCTCACCGCGAAGCACTACGGCATCAACGCTTCCCCGCCGTATTTCCTGCCGGCTCCGCCGCTGTGGAACTTCGTGGGCACCTTCGGCGCGTTCATTCGACTGCGCTCGCCCGTGGTGGACCGCCAGCAGCTGCTCGACGTGGGCGCTGCGGGGCCATGGGCCGGGTTTGTGGTGGCCATCATCATGCTGGCCGCGGGGCTGCTGGCGTCGCAACCCGTCCCCGGGCTCGAGGCCCCGGCGCCTCAGCTGGTGATGATCGGGGGGACGCCGCTGTACCTGGGGGATTCCCTGGTCATGGCCGCCGCTCGACGGCTCCTCGCGGACGGCAGCGTCGTGCTGCTTCATCCCCTGGCCCTGGCGGGGTGGCTCGGCTTGCTGGTGACCATGCTCAACCTGCTCCCGCTGGGCCAGCTGGACGGCGGTCACGTGCTCTATGCCCTGATTGGCCGTCGCCAGGCCTGGGTTGGCCGGGCCGCGTGGCTCGCGCTGCTGGTGCTCGGCTTCTGGTTCTGGGGCTGGTGGATCTGGGCGCTTTTCACGGTCATCCTCGGCCGCGGCAGCCTGGCCCACCCCACGGTGCTGGACCGCTACCGCCGCGTTCCGCCCAACCGCCAGCCGCTTGGCTGGGCCAGCGCGTTGTTGTTTCTGGCGACGTTTACTCCGGTTCCTTTTTACATCTGATTGAATGCTGCCTCCCTCCCGCCTCTTCCACATTGGGGGCTGCGCGCGGTAGGGAGTGAACGCTCACTATTGCGTAAGTGACCGGCCTCGCTATATTTGCGCAAACCTAGGGAGTGCTCGCGATGCCGGCCAACCCGGTGCGCTACGGCCTGTCCAACCCAAACGAGCCTTCACTCCATGATCTGCCCCCGGTTCGCTATGGCGCGACGCTGATCGCCGTTCAGGTCGAAGTGCGCCGGGCCGAAGACGGCACCTGGCGCGGCCGGCTCATGTTCCTTCCGCCCAACGCCGAGGCGCCGGCTACCACGAGCGAGATTCTCTGCGGAGCGAGCGAGAACGAGCTGTGGGAATCGGTACGCGATCTTCGGGACCATCATCTCCGGGATCTCTATCGCTCGCTGGCCGAATGACGGGGGGCACCGAGGACCCGGTTCGCCGCCTCCGGCATGATCTCTCCAATCCCCTCTCGGCGATTCTGGCGGAGACCCAGCTGCTCCTCCTCAACGCCGACCAGCTGGATCCTGAGACGGTCAACTCGCTGAAGGACATCGAGCGGCTGGCCCGGCGCATGCGGGACATGCTGCAGGCCACGAAGTAGCGACCGAATCCGGCGCGTGTGAGCTAGCGCACCGCAACTGGTTCGCCCTCCGCGTAGACTGCACGCTGCCCGATGTTGCCGTAAATCACTGCTGCACCGGTGCGGGACACCCGCTTCTTGACGCTCCATCGCTGCCGGGGCAACTTCTGGCCTTCGTGTTGGCAGGTCGTCTCCACGTCTCCGTCCCGTTGGCGAAGGCCGCGATGGTGAGATACCGCATCACGTTGCTGTTCACTCCGTTGCTGCTGGCGGCGTGTTTGGGCCAGCGGCCCCGCGAAGTCTCGCCGGCCGAAATCCCGGATCTTGAGGCGCGCCTGCAGCGCGAGCCTGACAACGTGGCACTGCGGGTACGGTATGCCGCCGCGCTGTTTGCGGATAACCGGTGTGACCAGGCGACTACCGAGGCCCAGTGGGTGCAGCAGCAGCGCCCGGCGGACGCCGTGGCGCTGCTGGTGATCGGCCAGTGCGCGGAAAAGGCCGAGCGTTACGGCGACGCGCTCACGACGTACCGCACGTTCCTCACGCGGTACGCGGACGCGAGGGGAACGGCGGTGGTTCGCGCGCGCGAGCAGTTGACGCTCCGGGCGTATTCCAACCAGCAGGCGCGGCTCGCCCTCCAGAACGAAGCGCAGTTGTCCACCCAACCCGCGGATCCCAACACGATCGCTGTGCTGCCGCTCACCATTTCCTCGACGGATACCGCGTATCAGGCGTTGGGGCGCGGGCTGGCCCAGATGATCACGTCGGACTTAAGCCTCATCCAGCGCTTCCGGCTGGTGGAGCGGCTCCATCTCGGGGCGCTGCTGGACGAGCTGAGGCTGGGACAGACCGAGCGGGTGGACCCGAGCACGGTGGCGCGGGTGGGTCGGTTGGTGCAAGCGAGCCGGATGGTGCAGGGGTTGGCGACGATCCCGCCGGAGGGCGAGGTCCGGCTGGAGGCGAGCGTGGTGCAGGGGACCGGCGAGGTGAGCGCCCCGGAAGCGGTGACCGGCAGGTTCCGCGATCTGCTCCGGCTGGAGAAGGACCTGATTGTGGCGTTGTCCGCGCGGCTGGGCTATCAGCTCTCCGAGGCCGAGCGGCGCATGATCCTGGAGAACGGCACGCAGAACCTCGCGGCGTTCCTGGCGTACTCCAACGGGCTCTTGGCCGGGGACGCTGGGGACTATCAGCGGGCGGCCGCGTATTTCTCGGATGCCGTCCGCGCCGATCCGGGCTTCCAGGCGGCGCAGGAGCAGTATCAGTCGGCGGCCGTCACCGAGGCGGTGCAGCAGGTGACGGAGGGCCAGGTGTCCACCGTTGGCGCCACGTCGGAGCCGCCGGGGGGCCCTGAGCCGGTGACCAACACGCTGTCGAACACGGTGGCGGACGTTGCAGCCACCAAGGCGGAGCAGACCGCGGCGCCGACGCCGGGGCCGCAACCGGTGAACACACCGGCCGCCACACCACCACCCACGCCCAACGCCTTGGGGACGCCCCAGACGTCAACCGGAACCATTCGCATCGTTTTCCGCCTGCCATGAGATGCGCCCGCGTTCTGGGGCTCCCCGCCCTGCTGCTACTGCTCGCCGGCCCCGTCCTGGGTCAGGGGCGTTGGACGGGCCGTACGGCGGTGCTCTACGAGAGCTACAACTTCGACACGCTCCTGGTCTTCGACCGGGTGAGCGAGATGACCGTTCCCTTTGGTCTCTCGTACAGCTTTGGCCGGCTGGGCAACATCGCTTTGTCTTCCGGGTACGCCCGCGTGGACCTCCGGAGCACGGACACCACGCTGGGCGATCAGCAGCTGTCCGGGCTGCTGGACACCGAGGCCCGCCTTTCCGTCAACCTGGTACCCGGCAAGCTGGTCATGTTGGTCACCGGGGCGGTGCCCACCGGGATCAAGACGGTGCAGCAGAAGGAGCTGGCCATCCTGGGTGCGCTCTCGAGCGACGTGGTGGGGTTCGCGGCTTCGAACCTGGGCAGCGGCGGCAACGTGGGCGGTGGATTGGTCGGCGCGTTCCCGCTGGGGCGGTGGGCGGCGGGATTCGGCGCCACCTTCAGACAGCCCATGGGCTACGCGCCCGTGCTGGGTGAGGATGAACAGCTCAAGCCGGGCAGCGAGATTCGCCTGCGGGCCGGGCTGGAAGGGCCGCTGGCCCGTCGTACCTACGTGCGGACCGCGGCGATCCTGGCCCGCACGTCCAAAGATCGCATCGCCTTCGCCGGCGCCGACTCCACCAGGAACGGGGTCGGCAACCGGCTGATCACGTACCTGTCGGTGAACCAGGGGATTCGGTCGTTCTCGCTCACGGCATACGTGTTTGACGTGTTGCGTGGCGATCCCCAGATGGAGCCGACCGCAGTCGGCGCAGCCGTCCTGCCTCGCGGGAACGTGCTCGCGCTGGGCGGCCGGCTGGATGTCCCGTTGGGGGGAGCCACCACCGTCACGCCGAATGCGGAATGGCGCGCCTCCGACGCGGCGCCCAACGACACCACGACGGCGCTGGAGCGCCTGGGCACGTCCCTGCGGTACGGAGTTGACGTGCGTCACCGGCTCACGAGGAGTATGGCCGTGGTGTTCCAGGGCGCCGGTACGTCTGGGTACATCGTCCAGGCCGGCGATCGAGTCAACCTCAGCGGATACCGCGTCGGGCTGCACCTGGAGCTCACACCGTGAGATTTCGCTGGCTCGCGGCCGTGGGTCTGGGGGGCCTGGCCGCGTGCGCTGACCTGTTCGGTCCCCGCGCCCACACTGTGTCCCTCACGATCGTGCCGGTGTTCGACGCCGCGGACCCCTACCGCGCGGCGGCGAGCACGGCGGATTCGCTCCGGATCATCGTCGTGCGCGACAGCGCGGGGATCTTCCGGGACACGGTCGTGAGGGCGACGGCGGCGATCGATTCCACCGGCTCGGTCAACACCACGCTCACTGTGCCGCTGCTGCAGAGCCCCACGACGTTCCGCATCCTCCTCCAGGCGCTGCGCAGCTCGGATGGCGTGATCGTGTTCGCCGGCGAAGCCACCGTGGTGGTGACGTCGCAGTCCGGTTCGGGTCAGGGGCAGCAGGTAGAGATTCCCATCGTGTACACCGGACCCAGGGCCAAGAGAATCGTCATCGCGCCACGGGACACAGCGCTGGTGAGCGGCACCATTGCCTATCGCGTCACCGCGTACGATTCGCTGGGGAATGTCGTCATCGGCGTAGAGTCACGGTTCTTCCTGGTTAACCCGGGGGATTCGACCAAGCTAGCCGTCGACCGCCTGACCGGTGTCGCGTCCACGGGGAGAGACTCGGGACAGGTGCGGGTGTACGCCAGGACCGTGGACAACGCCGCGTACGACACCGCGCGGGTGTTCGTGGGCGCGGGACCGGTGGGGCTCAAGATTACGCCGGGCTTCGCCGGCTTGGCCGTGGGCGATACGGTAACCTTCAGCGCCACGCTGGTGGACGCGCTGGGGAATCCGCTGCCCGGCGGCACGGTGTCCTGGCAGTCCCGAGCGACCTCCGTTGCTTCGGTGAGCGGCAGCGGACTGGTCACCGGGGTTGCGGCCGGGACGGCGGTGGTGGTGGCGAGCGCGACCGGCTTCTCGGACTCGGTGTTGGTGCGCACGGTCAAGGCCGGCGACGCGATGGTGTGGGCGCTGCCGGCCGGGCGCTCGTTCCGCACCGCGCGAGTGGGTGACACCGTGACCGTGGAGTTGACGGCCGATCTCCGGCGCACCCCCACCGAGAAGCTGGGGAGCTACCAGGCGTCGCTCGACTGGAGCGCCTCGGTGCTTCAGTATCTCGACGTCCAGTCCACCAGCTTCGCGGCCCCCACGGTCAACCCGGGCACGGGCACCTGCACGCACCAGCTGTGCCTCGCCGCCGCCGATCCGCAGAACACCGCCGGCCTGGTGGTGGTGGCGCGGGTGCGGTTCCGCGCGCTGGCCAACGGCACCGCGTCGCCCACGATTGCCGTGACCGAGATGTCATCCAACGTGCCGCCCACGTTCACCAATCTCTTTGCCGGCAACCGAGTCGCCGTGACCGGCGGAACCGTCACGGTTCGTCCGTAGGAGGGAATACGCGTATGCGATCGGTCCACATCCTGTTCGTCGCGGGGCTCTCGCTGGCGGCGCTCGCCTGCGACGACGACCCGCTCAAGTCCGGCCTGCCGGAGACGCCGCCGCCGCCCACGCAGGGCGTCCAGGCTTTCGTGCAGGTGGACAACCCCAACGCCCAGCCGGGCGATCAGGTGCACGTCTTCGTGCGGGTGCAGCTGGGAACGGAGACGTCCGCCAAGCTCGGCAGCTACACCGGCCGGCTCGCCTTCGATCCGGAGGTCCTGGCCTTCAGGGGTGAGGTTAAGATCAACGACGGGCTTCGGGTCACCAATCCCACCGGCGCGGGATCGGGCGAGCTGCGCTTCGCGGGTGCCGCGGCGGCGGGCTTCGCCAACCTCACGCTCTACGAGGGCATCTTCGAGGTGAAGAAGGCCGGTTACCTCGACGCGCTCGCGGTGCAGATGGAAGAACTGTCGGCGGCGGTCACGATGACCAAGCTGGAACGCGACCTGGAGGTGCCGCACCAGGTGTTCCTCCGGAAGAGCGGGCAGTAAAGGCCGGGTGATGCGCCGAAGGGGGTGCGGTGTGACCGTCGCGAGGCCGGCGCGTTGGGCCGCCCTGGGGTTGGCCCTGGGGTGCGCCGCGCCGGCGTTCATCGGCGCGCGGGCGGCGGCCGCCCAGCAGATCCCGGTGCGGGTAGGCGGCGTGGCGTCGTCGTTTGTGGGCGTGCCGTTCGATCTGCCGCTCGAGGCGGATCTCACCGGCCGCACCGACCAACTCGGCAGCTTCGCGGCGCGCATCACCTGGAACTCGGCCGTGCTGGCCTTCGTGAACGGGCAGGACGGGAATTTCGGCCGGTTGACGGTGAACGTGGACTCGGCCGGGGGCGTGATCCGGTTGGGTGGGGCCAATCCCGGCGGCGTGGGTGGTAAAGTGGTGCTCGGCGTGGCGCGCTTCGTGCCGCTGGCCGCGAGCAGCGACACTATCCGCCTCGACGTCACGGAACTGTATGCGGCGGGCAGCTTCGCCGATCTGCTGCCCAGCGCGGTGTGGGGGAATCAGCCGTATTGCCCCGCGGTGGGCCGGTTTGGCGACATTGACGCCAATCAGGTCGTCAACAGCGCGGACGCGCTGCTGGCGCTGTCCCACGCGGCGGGCCTGCCCATCTCGCAGAACCCGGCCCTGGGCGACGTGGACGGAGACGGCCTGACGGGAGCCCGGGACGCACTCCTCATGCTGGCGGCCGGCATTGGGCTGGACGTGAGCGGGTTCCGCGTCTTCCTGGTGGTGCCCGGCGCGTGCGCCGTGCCGAGACGGCCCCTCCTCGCCATGACGCCGGGCAACCTGACGATGGACGTGGGCCAGCAGGCCCAGTACACCGCGTTCGCCAGCGACTCCACCGGGGCCGGCGTCGCATTGACGGACGTCGTCTGGCAGAGCAGCGACACGCTGGTGGCGCGCGTGACGGCGGCGGGCGTGGTGACGGCCCTGGCACCGGGAGCGGCCACCATCAGCGCGCGCCGCACCAGCGGCACCCGGGCCACCGCCGCCGTGACCGTGGCGCAGCGGCGCACGCACTGGGTGGACGCGCTGGCCTCGCCGGAGGAAGAGAATCAACTGGGCGCGCCCGAGCTGCCGTTCCGTACCATTCCGCAGGCGCTGGCCTATGCCGATCCCGGCGATACCGTGCGGGTGCGCCCCGGACGGTACGACGACTCACTGCTGATCGCCCGCCCCGTGGTGCTCATGGGCGACACGTCCGGCGGGAAGCCCCGCCCCCTGATCTCCGCGTACCGCAGGTCCCTCACGGGGGTCACCATTCGTACGGCCGGCCGGGTGGAGCTGCACGCCCTGCGGGTGGACACGCTGACGGTGGGGGTGTGGGCGACCAAGGTGGACACGCTGCTGGTGCGCTGGGTGGAGTTCCGCGCCCAGGCGCAGTCGTATCAGGCATCGCTCTACGTGGACACCGCCGCCGTGGTGCTGGTCCAGCGCTCGGACTTCTTCGGTCCCGGGAGCCAGTACTACTACGCCAACAGCGGGATCGTGGTGGACAGCGCGCTGGTGGTGAGCGTCGATTCGTCGTACCTGGCCGAGTACGGGGACGACGCGATCGCGCTGTACAACGTGGACAGCGTGTGGGTGCGGGGCTCCACCATCCGCGACAACTACGGCTACGGCGTGTACTACTGCTCCCTGTGCTACTACGGCACGGCGGTGGCCTCCAACGCGGTGTTCAGCCGCAACCGCTTCGTGCAGAACAACTACGGCCACGTCTACGTGGACAACGCCCAGACGGTGCGGTTCGATCATAACCGCGCCGTGGGCGGCGGATACAACGGGTACAACATCTACGGCGATACGGCGGTGACGCTGGTGACGCTGCTGGGCGACTCGCTGGTGACCCGCGACTACGGGTCGTGGCTCTACCTCTACCGGTTCGACAGCCTGGCGGTGGATTCGGCGGTCATCCTGGTCCGTGACGGCTACCCCTACATCAACGGGGGGCGGGCCGTGTCGGTGCGCGACACCCGGTTCCTCGAGGTCACCGGCGACGCGATGAACGTCTACCCGTACCCGCAGGACTCGACGGCCCTGTTCCTGCGTCGGGTAGAGTTCCGCGGGCCCGACTCCAGCGCGTGTGACCGCTGCGGCTACGGAGTGTACGGTAACAACCTCAATGTGAACGCCGACAGCGTCACGATGGTGAACCTCTACCGGGGGTTCTACCTCAACGATTCGCGGGTCCTGCTCCAGAACAGCTCGCTGCGGCACTACTGGTATGGGATCGAAACAGACTGCGGCTCGGCCAGCGTGGTGCAATCCAGCTTTGCGCGGGGCTACTACGGCATCAACGTGTACGGGTGTGATGCGTTTGACTTCGTGACGGTCGACACGTCGAGGTTCAGCGACCACCAGTACCGTGCGATCTACTCGAGCAGCGTCGCGGCCACGGTGGTGTCCCGGAGCCAGTTCACCAACAACTACTACGCCGTCGATCACTCCTGCGGGCAACTCCGGGTCAGCAAGGTGACGGCCACGGGCGGCTACTACGGCGTGCAGGCCTACGGGTGCGCCGGCACCGATTCGCTGCTGGTGGATCAGTCCAGCTTCGCCCAGTTCTACTACGGCGCGGATCTCGAGTCCGGTGTGGCGAAGGTCACGAACTCGGTGTTCACGGACAACGAATACGGGCTGTACCTGTCCTACGCGACGTCGTTGGTGACCGACAATCAGTTCATCCGGCCCCGTTCCTACGGCGTCTACGTCTACGACTATTACACGGGAAGCTACTCCGACCGCGTGCTGCGCAATACGGTGAGCTGTGACGCGTACGGGGCGGCGAACGCCTATGGCGTTTATGCGTACCGCTACTACTACGGGTCGCCGGACACCTTGGAGCTGGCGGACAATGACGTGAGCGGCTGCTACGGCGGCCTGCTGGCGTACGGGCCTTACGCCCGCGTCCGGATTCGCGGCAACACGGTCTCGGTGCCCGCTGGCGGCGGATACGGCATCCTGGGTGACGCCGACTCCGTGCTCCAGATCGTGGCCGACACGGTCACCGGTCCGGCCCGGTACGGGGCCATCTGGGTCGAGCCGGGGCCCAAAAGGGCCGAGGTGGACAGCAACCTGGTGAGCGGCGGCAGCGAAGCGGGCATCTACCTGTTGAGCGTGGACACCTTGTTCGTCCGCGACAACACCATCTCCAACGTGACCCCGGGGACCTGCTGCCTCGGCTCGCCCACGGGCGGCATTGTGCTGGAAGGCAGCGGCTCCACCAACGTGCGGGCCGACGTGCGCCGCAACCGGCTGACGCGCACAACCACCGGCGTGGTCATGACCCGGGACTTCGGCGATACGGTTACGGTCCGGGTGGACAGCAACGCGATCCGGGGCGCCGACTCGATGGGCGTGTGGGTGCGGTACTACAGCAGGGCGCTGCTTCGCTGGAACGCCGTTGACAGCTCCGGGATCGACGGCGTGCGCCTCTCAGACAACTACCTGGCGCTGCCGGCGGCGGTGCTGGATTCGAACAACTTCACGCGCAGCCAACGCTACGGCGTCCGCAACCTGTCCACCTACACGGTGGACGCCACCGACAACTGGTGGGAGGACGTGAAGGGACCGGATTGCGGCCCTGGCGTGGGCTGCGATACCACGTCCACGGGTGATAGCGTCTCTACCTATGTGAACTTCAGCCCGTTCCTGACGGGAGCGGTGACGACGGTCCTCCCCGCGCCGCCGTTGCTGGCCACGTGGCCGCTCGCCTCGCCGGCGTTTGCTGCTGCGCCTGCCGCAACACTTCGGGTCTGGGAGCGGCCATCCGCACCACCCGCCCTACGGGAGCGGGCTCGGCTCGAGACGAGCACCGTGCCCGGCGGTATGGCCGCAGCGGCCGCACCGCCCGCGCTGCGGCGGCTCGAAACGCTGACCGCCGCCCGCACCGATCGCTTGAGCCAACGCCGGGCGGAGCGCGCCCGGTTGCTGGAGCAGCAAGAGGCTCGGCGCGCGGTCCTCGAGCAGCGACGCACCGAACGCGAGCAGGCGCGTGCGGCGGAGCGGGCCGCGCGGACGCCGCCCTCCGGGAGGCCGCAGTGAGCCGACGCAGCTGGTGCCGACGTTCCCTGCTGGTTGGACTGCTGCTCTGGCCCGCCGGACTCGCGGCGCAGGCCACGGTGGACTTCTACCTGCCGGACACCGCGCTCACCGTCCTCACCAACCGCATTGGGACCGCGGACCTGCGCGTGTACAACGCGACCGGCGTGTCGGCCTACAAGATCACGATTTTTGTGGATCCGACCCGGGTTCAAGTGGTGGGTGCAGACACGCTGTATGCCTATCAGCTAGCGCCGCCCACCATCACCCCCAGCGGTGAGCAGGTCACGCTCCGGGCCTCGGGACCGGGGACGACCTACTCCACGGTGATCCTGGCCAAGCTCAAGTTCCAACTGGATAGCCTGGCGCAATCGGGCTCGCTGGTTTCGATCCGCGTGGACTCCCTGCTCGACGGTCTCGGCGCCGACGCCACGCCGGGCCACCGCACCGGCTTGCTCAACGTCTGCCAGGCCGAGCAGATCGGCGGCGACGTGAGTGGGGACCGGCGGGTGAACAGCCGCGACGCGCTGGCGGTGCTGACCGCCGCGGTGGGCTTGCCGGTGCCGGGGGCCTTCGACCTGGGCCGGCCGGCTGACGTCGATGGCGATTTGCAGGCCACGTCGCGCGACGCGCTGTTCATCCTGGGGTACGGCATTGGGCTCACCACTTACTCGGCGCCGCTGCTCGGTGCCTGGCTCACCAACAAGTGCGCGCCCCTGGCTCCGGCGCCGAACGATATGGTTTTCTGGCGGTCGGCTCAACTCTACAAGATCGCCTCTGGCGACACCCTTCCCGCGCCCCTGGGAATCAGCGGCGTCGACACGTATTACGCCCGCTGGTCGCCCAACGGGTCCAAGCTGGTGTTCACCGCGTTGATCACGGGTTACGGGCACGAAGTGATGCGCATCAACGGGGACGGCACCGGCCTGGACACCCTGACCCTGAACACCAGCGCGGATTTCGCGCCCGACTGGTCCCCGGACAGCAGTAAGATCGCGTTCGTCTCCAACCGTGTCTCTCCGCAGTCCGTCTACCTGATGAACCCGGACGGCACCGGGCAGACCCGGCTCACGACGACCCATACGGTATACGACGTGGCGTGGAGCCCGGACGGCGTGCGGCTGGCGTTCACCGGCTACGTCGTCTGCTGCACCCGGACGCTGTGGACGGTGAACAGCGATGGCAGCAACGTGATGGCGATCGCGGGGTCTGCTGCGATGAACCCGGCGGACCCGGTGTGGTCTCCGAGCGGTGATTCGCTCATGTTCCACAGCCTGGCGCAGAACCGGGTCTACAAAGTGGCTGCTACCGGCGACAGCGTCGTGGCCTCGGCCCTGAGCGGGTCGCAAGACTCCCCGTGGTGGGCCGGCACGGTTCACACCTTCCGCGCTTTGTTCCGCTACCCGTACGACTTCTTCCTCCGGCGCATTTCGGACGGCCGTCACCTGAGACTCACGCGGGGTAGTGCGGGGGCCGATGTGCGGGCCGCCGTGCGGCGCACGCTGTCCGCCCCCGCCGTGTACCCGGACACGGTGACGGTGACCCCCGACAGCATCCTGCTCCTGGCGGACTCCCTGGACACGCTCACGGTCGTGGTCAAGGACAACTTGGGGAACCCGAGCGCGGCCCCGGTGGCCTGGCGGAGCCGCGATACTACCGTCGCCAAGGTGAGCAGTGCGGGGATTGTGACGGCCTCGAAGAACGCCGGCGTCACCTACGTCGTGGCCACGTCGGGGTGGCGGAGCGACAGCACCAAAGTGGTGGTGGCGGTGGTGCTCAAGTCGGTGAGCGCTGGAGGCTACCATGCCTGCGGCATCGCGGCCGACAGCCTGGCGTATTGCTGGGGCTACAACTACTACGGCGAGCTGGGGACCGGCACCACCGCCAGCAGCCTGCACCCCATGCGGGTCGCCGGCGGTCTCAAGTTCGTATCGATCAGCGCGGGGACTTACCACACCTGCGGCATGACCAGTACCGGCGGGGCCTATTGCTGGGGTTACAACGGTTACGGTCAGCTGGGCGACGGGACGCTCACGCAGCGGAACACGCCGCAGGCCGTCTCGGTCGGCCTGGTATTCAGCTTGGTGGAAGCAGGTTCGTATTTCACCTGCGGCGTCACCACAACGAACTCGGGCTATTGCTGGGGCGACAACGGCTACGGGCAGCTGGGCGACAGCACCACGGTGGCCAAGTCGGCGCCCACCCTGGTCAAGGGCGCCCTCTCGTGGGCCAAGATCAGTGCCGCGAACGCGCACGCGTGCGGCGTGACCACCGGCGGAGCCGCGTACTGCTGGGGCAACAACAGCTACGGCCGGCTGGGTGACAGCACGCTCGTGAGCAAGGTGGTTCCGACCGCGGTGCAGGGCGGGCGTACCTGGTCGTCGGTCAGCACGCTGGAATACCACTCGTGCGGCGTGGAGGCGACATCGGGCGCCGGCTACTGCTGGGGCTACAATGGCTACGGCGAGGTCGGAGACGGCACGAACACCCAACGTACGTTCCCCGCGGCCGTAAGCGGCGGACTGATCCTTGGGTCGGTGGCCACAGGTACGTATCACACCTGCGGGGTCACGACCACCAACACGCCGTATTGCTGGGGAGCCAACTACTACGGCCAGGTGGGGAATGGGTCGACGTCGACGCAGTACACCCCGGCAGCGGTCTCCGGGAGTCTGGTGCTCGCCTCGGTGAGCGCGGGGCAGGACTTCTCGTGCGGCGTCACCACCGGCAACGTGGTCTACTGCTGGGGTTACAACGGGTACGGCCAGCTGGGTGACGGGACAACCGCAAACCGCACCGCTCCGGTTCGGGTGGTGGGACAGCAATGATGAACCGCCTCGCATCCTTCCGTTGGCTGGTGACGGCCCTGGGGCTGGTGCTCTGGGCGGCATCGCTCCGCGCCCAGGACACGGTTACGGTGGGCGTGGGCGGTGAGCTGAGCGCGCCGCGGTACCAGATGCTTGACGTTCCCATCTTCGCGGACCTGCGGAAGGCCGGGAGCGAGAAGCTGGGGAGCTACACCGTGAGAGTGTCCTGGAACGCCGCCGTGCTCTCGCTGGCGTCCAACGACTGGAGCGACGGGGCATTCGGGACACCGCTGGTCCGTCAGGACAGCGCCGGGTATGGCGTGGTGTGGGCCTCCGGCCTTTCGGTCTCCGGAGCCGCCGGGGCGGTGAGCCTGTTCACCCTGCACCTGAACCCGGTGGACACGATTCCGGACACGGTGCGGGTACAGGTGACCGAGCTGTCGGCAGCGACGACGCTCCGGGACTTGTTGGCCACGGCCACGCTGGTGCTCAAGTCGGGGGCCTATTGTAAGGCGCGGGGCTACTGGGGCGACCTCGACCGGGACAGCCTGGCCAACAGCCGCGACGCGCTGGCCATCCTGTCCAACATCGTGGGCCTGCCGGTGGGCGCGGGCTTCGACTTGTCGCTGGGCGACGTGGACGGCGATACCAAGGTGAACAGCCGAGACGCGTTGATCCTGCTGTCGTACGCCGTGGGCCTCCCCATCCCCGGCCAGCGCGTGCTCCTGGTGGCCGGCGGGTCGTGCACCACGGGCCAGGTGCCGCAGGTCACCATCCTGCCGGACACCGCGGATCTGGTGGTGAACCAGAGCGTGGAGGTCGTGGGACTGGCACGCGACGCCTCAGGGGCCCTGATCACCATCACCGGCGGCTCGCTCACGTCCGCGGACCCGCGCATCGCCGTCACGAGTGACGGCGTCATAACCGGCAGGGAGCCGGGCACCACCACGGTGACGGGGGCGTTGGGCCCCGGCGTGCAGGTGAGCATTCCGGTCATCGTCCGTGCCAAGCGGGGCACCTGGTACGTGGATGCGGCCAAGGCCAAGCTGGCGGCGGTGCAGCTCGGCACGCAACGGTGGCCCTTCTCCACGCCGGAGTACGCCTTCCCGCTGGTCCTGGAAGGGGACACCATCCGCGTGGCGCCGGGGATCGTGGACTACGAAGGCGACTGCTACGGTGAGTGCTACTATTACACCCCCGAGATCCGCGCCGGCATCGTGCTCATTGGCGATACTCTCGCCGATGGCACTCGGCCCATCCTGCGGGCGAGCGAGCAGATAAGCGTTGTGGGCCTGCCATGGTACGGGGGCTTGCACGGTGAAGTCCGCAACCTGGTGCTGCGGGGCTTCTACAAGGCGGCGTACCTCGGCGGACTCCGGTCGCTGGTGGTGGACAACGTCCGCATCGAAGAGCCGAAGACGCAATACGGCTACGGGATCTACTCCGACCGCTTCGTGGACTCGCTGGCGGTTCGCCGGAGTGCGTTCGTGGCCGACACCTCCTCCGGGTACCAGAGCTACGAGGGGGTGTATATCGGCGGTGGGGCAGGCTACGTCGGGATCTCGGCGTCGAGGTTTGAACGCTGGGGATACAACGCGATCCAGGTCGAGGGCGCGAACCGCGTGGCGCTGGACCACAACTACATCTACACGCGGAGCGGCGACGCCATCTGGATCGATGGAACGTCGGTGGGCTGCTGCGGTGATGCGCCTCCTCGGGCCCCAGGCGCCGATCGCGCTGTTGCCCAGGCGACCGCCGGTACTAAGGTTACCATGCTCGGTGACTCCATCAAGTTCCGCGCCAACTACGCCGACTGGATCTATATCAACGACCTAGACTCGGTCTTCATCGACTCGCTGTGGGTGGAGAGTGCGGCGGACACCATCCTGGGGCAGTACGGCTGGATCGGTTCCAACTATGCTCGCGTGACCAACTCGAAGCTCCTCAACCTGTATAACGAGGGCTTCGAGTACGGTGGAAGAGAACTAGTGGTTGACCGGACGCAGTTCACGGGGTGCGCCGCGTGCGCCTGGACCTCGGGCTACGCGATCCAGGCATATGCCGACAATGACTCCGGCCCACGCGTGCAGGTCACGAACTCGACGTTCTACCACTTGCTCCGCGCGTTGCACGCGGGATACTCGGGCACCAAGGCGGGTCCCATCGTGATCGCCGGCAACACGGTCGACAGCGTGGCCTATCCGTTCTACGTGCTCGGCGACAGCATCGCGTTCACGGACAACGTCCTCACGCGCATCCGGGATTACGGACTGTACGCGCAGCCGGGCTACAGTAATCGGCCGTTCGTGGAGGCGCAGGTCCTGCGCAACCAGGTCACCTGTAGCGTGGTGGGCTACGATTCCTACGGCTTGCGTCATGACAACGGCCCGGCGCGGTTCGCGACCAACGCAGTGCGGAAGTGCCGCCGGGGTCTCTGGGCCTCCAACTCCTCGTATCCGACCGCGACGCTCACGATCCGCGGCGACACCCTGCTGCCGGACTCTGCGAGCTATTACCGTGCCGGCATCGGAGCGGGCGGCAAGTGGCAGGCCACCATCGTCGCCAATCGCATCGTGGGCGGCTATTACGGCATGGACCTCAGCTTCACCGACAGTCTGGTGTCCACGGTGATCGACAGCAACGCGATGTCGGGCGCGGGGTACGCCGCGCTCTACCTGTATTACGTCAATGGGCCCGTGACCGGCACCCGCAACAACGTCGGCAGTAACCCGCAATACGGGATCCTCAACTACTACGGCAACGGCAGCCGGAGCTTCACGCTGGGCCGCTTCGTGGGGAATACCAACCGGGCGGTGTACAACCTGGCCTCGGCGACGTTCGGCGCTACGCAGAACTGGTGGGGTAATCCGGATTTTGGTGCCGCCGCCGACACGGTCCAGGGCCTGGTGGACGTCAGCAGCTGGCTTACCTCGGATCCGACCGATGTGCCCGCCCTCGCGCCGCGGCCCACCGTCGCGGCCAGCGCCGCCGCCGTTGGGCGGGACGTGACCGCGGTGGCCACGCCGCGACCGGCGCCCACGGCAACGCCGGCCATCGCCCCGCAGCCGGATACGCGTCGCGCCGAGCGCGAGGCCCGGAGAGCCGCCAAGGACGCGGAACGGGCCGCACGGCGGCCACCGGCGGAACCTGCGCGCCCGCAGCGGGGCCCACGCGGGACGCCCCCGGAACGTACGCGCTGAACCTCCTGCGCTCCGTTCGGCGGGTAGCTTGAGGCCCGGTGACCCGCTCCGACGATTCAGCGCCACCACCAACCCAGTCCCACCCCAGCGCCCTCGAACCGGCGACGCTCGGCCTGACCCTCGCCGTGGCGGTCGTGGGCGCGGTCATCGGCGTCCAGATCGTCACCGCACTGGGTGTCACACCGAATACATCGATCATCGGCGTGCTGATCGCCATCATGCTGTCGCGGGTGCCGCTCGCGGCGCTGGGACGCTTCCGCTCGATCCACCGGCAGAACCTGGTCCAGACCAGCATCTCCGCCGCCACGTTCGGCGCGGCCAATTCGCTGCTGGTGCCCATCGCGGTTCCCATGCTGCTGGGGCGCGCGGATCTGGTGGTCCCCATGCTGATCGGCGCGGCCTGCGGCATGTTCATCGATCTGGCCATGCTCTACTGGTTCTTCGACACGCGGCTCTTCCCCGGCCGGGCGCCCTGGCCGCTCGGCGTGGCTACGGCCGAGGCCATCTTCGCGGGCGACCAGGGAGGACGGCGGGGACGACTTCTCTCCGCGGGCGCCGTGCTGGGCGTGCTGGGCTCCTCCGGCCTGTTCGGTGGATTCAAGACCCTCCCCGTCGCCGCTTTCGGGCTGGCGTTCTTGGGCAATGTCTGGGCGCTTACCATGTTCGGCCTGGGGCTCCTGGTGCGAGGATACGCGGGACGCGTCTCCGGAGCGGACTTGGACGCGCTGCTGGTGCCGCACGGCATCATGGTCGGGGCCGGCCTCGTGGCGCTGGGGCAAGCCGTCGCGTCGGTGCTGCGAGGCGACCGGTCGGAGGGTGCCGATCCGCCGCTCGAGCCGCTGGTGCGCGCGCGCTCGGGATTGGTGCGAGGGCTGGGGCTTTACGTCCTGGCGGGGACGCTGCTGAGTTTGCTGGGCGGCTTGCACACCGCGATGCCCGGCGGGCAGATGGTCACGTGGGTGCTGTTCGCGGCGGTGGCCTGTATCGCCGCCGAGCTGATCGTTGGTCTATCGGCTATGCACGCCGGCTGGTTCCCCGCGTTCGCGACCACGCTGGTCTTCTTGCTCCTGGGGCTGCTGCTCGGGTTTCCCGCCGCGGCGCTCGGGCTGCTCGCCGGGTTCGTGGCGTCGGGAGGTCCCGCGTTCGCGGACGCCGGGTACGACTTCAAGACCGGTTGGTGCCTGCGAGGGTCCGGGCGCGACCCGGCCTTCGAGCGGGAGGGACGCCGCCAGCAGCTCATCGCGGCGGTCATGGGATTCTCCGTGGCGCTGCTGGTCGTGGGCGTGGCCTACTCGATCTACTTCCGGCGGGGCCTGTTTCCTCCGGTGGTGCGGGTCTACGCCGCCACCATCGAGGCGGGGCTCGCGTCTTCGAGCGCGCGGCAGCTGTTCACCTGGGCTATCGCCGGTGCCGCGCTCCAGCTGCTGGGCGGCCCGAAACGCCAGCTCGGCATCCTCTTCGCGACGGGTCTCTTGATCTTCAACCCGGCCGCCGGTTGGGCCGTCCTCATGGGGGTCTTGGTTCGGGTGTGGTTGGCGCGCAGGCGCGAGCTTGCGGAGGGAGCGTCGAGCACCATCTTCGCCGCCGGATTAGTGGCGGGGGATGCGGTGTGGGCGTTTGTAGGCTCGCTGGTGGGCTAGGCGGGCGAGACGGAGGCACCGGGTGCTACTGAGGCAGGTTCTCGAAATCGGCGAGCTACTGGACCGACCAGGGGTGGACGGTGGCGACGTCGCGCGCTGCTTCCGGAAGCACGGCTTCGACCGGGTTGAGGTGGAGGCGCTGCGCGCGGGGCGCGGCACCACCAGCCTCGTCCGGGTGCTGGTCCCCGGCGTGCGGGGGCGCAGCGCCCGCGGCAAGGCCCCCACGCTCGGCCTCATCGGGTTTCTGGGTGGCGTGGGGGCGAGGCCGCAGGTGATCGGCCTGGTGTCGGATGCGGACGGCGCGATTGCCGCGCTCGCGGCGGGGCTCAAGCTGGCCGACATGTTCGTCGCCGGGGACCGGACGGAGGGCGATGTCATGGTGACCACCCACGTCTGTCCCCACGCGCCGGTCATCCCGCACGAGCCCGTGCCTTTCATGGGGTCACCCGTGGGCGTCCGCTCGCTGGCCGAGCGACTGGTGGACCAGCGGATGGACGCCATCCTCTCGATCGACACGACCAAGGGCAATCGGATCATCAACGCGCGTGGCTTCGCCATCTCCCCCACGGTCAAGGAGGGGTACATCCTGCGGGTGAGCGAGCCGCTGCTGACGGTGCAGCAGCACGTGACCGGGCGGCTCCCGCTGGTGTTCCCGGTCACCACGCAAGACATCACGCCGTACGGCAACGACGTTTTTCACCTCAACAGCATCATGCAGCCCGCCACGGTGACCGATGCGCCCGTGGTTGGGGTCGCGATCACGACGGAAGCGGCAGTCCCCGGTTCGGCTTCCGGAGCAAGCCACGCCGTGGACATCGAGCTGGCGGCGCGGTTCGCGGTCGAGGCAGCCAAGGCATACACGGCCGGCCAGGCGCCGTTCTTCGATCCCGCCGAGTTCAAGCGCCTGGAGAAACTGTACGGCTCGCTGCGGCACCTGCAAACGCCCGGGAAACAGGGCTCGGGAAAGCGGCGAGGCTGACGTCGGTGTCCCAGGCCCTGGCAGCGCTGACCGTCGGGCAATCGCCGCGGGACGACGTGCTCGGCGAGATGGGCGACTTGCTGGGAGGCGTCCGGGTGGAGCAGTGCGGCGCGCTCGACGGTCTGGGGCCGGTTGAGATCGAGCAATTGGCCCCGGGAGCGGGAGACGCCGTGCTGGTGAGTCGCCTGCGAGACGGTACCGAAGTCCGCCTGGCGGAGCGGCTGGTGCTGCCTCGGCTGCAGCGGTGCGTGCGGTCGCTCGAGGCCGAGGTGGATCTGTTTCTGGTGCTCTGTACCGGCGACCTCGAAGGCCTGGAGTCGCGGAAGCCGATGCTGTTTCCCGGCAGGATTCTGCGACAGATCGCGCTGGCCCTCGGCCCTGGGCGGGTTGGCGTCCTGACGCCGGCCGAGGCACAGGTCGAAGCGCAGCGCACTCGCTGGCTGGCGGTTGCGCCACAGGTCGCGGTGGAAGCGGTGTCGCCCTACTCGGAGCGCGCGCGAATGGGGGAGGCCGCCAGCAGGCTGGCGCGGGCCGGCGTCGATGTCGTGGTGATGGACTGCATCGGCTACACGCGGGAGATGAAAGCGGCGGTGCAGGCCGCCGTGCGGGCTCCGGTGCTGCTGGCCGCGACGACACTGGCGCGCGTCGCCGCGGAGATCTTGAGCTAACCCATGGAGGCTCGACCCATGACTCGTCTGGCGTGGCAGTGCCGGTTGACCTGCTGGTTCGCGCTCGGTGTGACGGTGGCGACGTCCGCGACAGCACAGGACATCGCGCCGCCCGCCCAGCGCTTCGGCCATGTGATGGGGGCGGACCGCAAGCTGGTTGGGTGGGAGGGCATCGTGGAGTATCTCCGGATGGTGGACCAGCGGTCTGACCGGGTGAGCCTCCACGAAGTGGGCAAGACGTCGCAGGGTCGCCCCTACATCCTGCTCGAGATTTCCAGCGCGGAGAACATCGCCAATCTCGATCGCTACAGGGGACTCCAGCACCGCCTGTACTTCCAGGACGCGAGGCCGGGCCAGGACCCGGACTCGGTGCACACGGCGGCCGTGCGCCAGGAGCTGATGGATCAGCACAAAGCCGTGGTGCTGGTGAGTGCCAACATTCACGCCACCGAGATCGGCGCCGCGCAGATGAGCCTCGAGCTGGTGCACGAGCTGGCCACCAGCAACGCGCCGTCGATCACCAAGATCCTCGACAACGTGATCTTCCTGTTGATCCCGAGCCAGAACCCGGACGGCGAAGCCATGGTGACCGACTGGTACGCCCACACCGTCGGCACCGACTACGAGGGGAGCGCGCCGCCCTGGCTCTATCACCACTACGTGGGCCACGACAACAATCGCGACCTGTACATGTTGACCCAGGCCGAATCGCGCCACGTGGCCAAGGTGCTGTACGAGGACTGGTTCCCCACCGTGTGGCTGGACGAGCACCAGATGGGCTCCACCGGGCCGCGCATCTTCACCATGCCGGCGACCGACCCGATCAACCTGAACGTGGACCCGGTGATCTACCGATGGAACGGCATCCTGGGCCAGGCGCAGGCCGCGGCGCTGGAGAACGCCGGCAAGGTCGGGATCATCTACGACTACACCTACACCAACTTCTGGCCCGGCGCGATGGCCTGGACCGGCTGGTGGCACAATCAGGTGGGGATGCTGACCGAAGTCGCCAGCGTGCGCATCGCGTCTCCCACCGAGCAGCGGCTGGCTCGCCTGGGCGAAGCCCCGTCCGGCGCGCCGCAAGGGTTCGAGGGCTTCGGGCAGGATCGGGCCGGCGATACCCTTCCGGCCCCGCGTGACGCGCAGCCGCGCACCACCTATCCCAGGCCCTGGCTCGGCGGGCGCTGGACGTTGCGCGACATCGTCGAATACGAGTTGATCGCGACCAAGGCGTTGCTCACCGCCGTGGCGGATAACCGGCGGGAGTTGATCCAGCAGGTCTACGACGCCAATCGCACGACCATCGCCCAGTTCCTGGGCGGACAGGCGGCGGCGCGCCGGGCTGGGTACCCGGCGGTGCCGGATCGCCTCGCGGCCGGGCATGCCGAAAGCGGCCGGGTCATGGAAGGATCATCCGGCGCGGGAGGGTCACCGTATGCCATCATCGTCCCCGCGGACCAGGACGATCCCGCCACCGTGGCCAAGATGTTGCAGACGCTCGCCGCGGAGGGCGTCGTCGTGGAGCGGGCGAGCGCGCCGTTCACGGTTCAAGGGAAACAGCACCCCGCGGGCACCTACGTGATCCGGCTGGCGCAGGTGTTCGGGCGGTACGCCAAGGACATGCTCGAGCCGCAAACGTACCCGGAAGTGCGCCCCGCGCCCGGGGTGCCTCCCCAGCCGCCGTACGACGTAACCGCCTGGTCGCTCGGCATGCTCATGGGCGTCGAGACCCGGTTCGTGGACCGCCCGTTCACCGCCGCGCTCCAAGTGCTGAGACCGGTCCCGTTGCCGGCCGGCCGCATCGTGGGAAGTGGCGGGGCGTACCTCATCGATGCCGCGTACAACGATGGCTTCAAGGCCGCCAACCAGCTCTGGGGGTCCGGGGCGCAGCTCCGGCGGGCCGTCGAGGCGTTTGCGGCGGCCGGCCGTCGCTTCGCGGCTGGAACCTGGATGGTGCAGGGCGTCTCGCGGGAGCGGATGCAGAGGCTTGCCACGGACCTCGGGCTCACCGTGTATGCGGGCGGCGCACCCGGCGTCCGAACGGTGAGCGTCACGAGGCCTCGGATCGCGCTGTATCAGCCCTGGGGCTCGAACATGGACGAGGGGTGGACCCGATGGGTGCTGGAGCAATACGGCTTCGACTACACCACGCTCCATCCCCACGACGTCCGGGCCACGAACCCTGACGTGCCGGACAGCGTGGTGGCAATCCCCGACTCGATACGCGCGCGGTGGCCGCCCCAGGTTGCGGCGCGGGCAGCGCGCACGGTGGTGCGCACGCCGCTCGCCGGGCGCTTCGACGTCCTGCTCTTTGCCGATCAGGGCGCCGAGAACCTCCTCGACGACAGCCGGGCGCCCTCGCTGCCGCCGTTCTACCGCATGGCGTTGGGAGAGGATGGCCTCAAGGCGGTATCGGACTTCGTGCGCGCCGGTGGCGCGGTCGTGGCGCTCGGCTCGGCCGGGGACTTATTCATCAAAAAGTGGCCCATCCCCGTGCGCGACGTGTCGGAAGGGCTGAACCAGGATCAACTCCTGATCCCGGGCTCGATCGTACGCATCCAGGCGGATCCCACCCACCCGCTGGCATGGGGGATGCCCGACACGACGTATGGGTATTTCATCCGCAGCCCGGTTTTCGCCCTGACCGAGGGGTTCAACAGCCAGGCGGTGAGCGTCGCCGTACGATACCCCAACGCGAACCTCCGGGCCTCGGGTTGGGTGCGGGGCGAGCAGTACGTCAACGGGCGGGCCGCCGCGGTGGAGGTGGGCTTCCCAGGCGGCGGGGAGCTGATGCTGATTGGCTTGCGGCCGCAGCACCGGGCGCAGACGCACGCGACGTTCAAGCTGCTGTTCAACGCATTGGTGCGGGGGAAATGACAAAACGTTGTCGGTTATCAGTTATCCGTGTCCGTGAGCATGAGGGGGATCCGTTGCTCGGAGCCCACGGATAACCGACAACCGAAAACGGACAATGGGTGGGGAGGGGGTAGTGGGCAGTGCGCCAGGCGGGACTCGAACCCACGACCTTCGGCTCCGGAGGCCGACGCTCTATCCAGCTGAGCTACTGGCGCAGGATGGCGGGAGCGAGAAGCGTGAGGGGTAAGGGGGACCCCTCCCCCCTCACTCCTTACGCCGTTCTGTTCCCGCCTTCCAGTCGGGGCGAGTGGATTTGAACCACCGACCTCCTGGTCCCGAACCAGGCGCGCTAACCGGACTGCGCTACGCCCCGCAATGCGCCCGGAGAGACTCGAACTCCCAGCCTTCTGGTCCGTAGCCAGACGCTCTATCCAGTTGAGCTACGGGCGCGTGAGTCATGGGCGGTACTAGATTCGAACTAGTGACCTCCACGATGTCAACGTGGCGCTCTAACCAACTGAGCTAACCGCCCCGAATCGACCGCGGGTTGGGTCACCGGTGCCGGCTCAGCACCATCCAAAACGGCGTAAGGGGTAAGGGGTGAGGAGGCCACCCCATACCCCTTACCCCTCACGCATTGCCAACCCGCCTTGCAGTAGCGGGGGTGGGATTTGAACCCACGACCTCCGGGTTATGAGCCCGGCGAGCTACCAGACTGCTCCACCCCGCGCCGATGTATGTCCGGCGGCGTCAGCCGCCCCAGATCCGTTCGTCACGCTTCAGCGCTGCCCCGAGAGCGGGAAACGGGACTCGAACCCGCGACCCCAACCTTGGCAAGGTTGTGCTCTACCAACTGAGCTATTCCCGCGCACCGCCAATCTAACCCCACCCACGGCCCCCCACTACCCGTTCCAGTCGGGCGGTCAGCCGGTCGGGCGGTCAAAAGCTGCGGTGCTGGGCAGAACTCCCAATCGCCAGTCCGCATGGAGGCGAGGGGGATCGAACCCCTGACCTCGTGAATGCCATTCACGCGCTCTCCCAACTGAGCTACGCCCCCATTATATTTGGCCGGCCTGAATAGGCGGCCAGTCGGGAACACGGCAAGCTAGCCGAGCCCGGGCCGCGATGTCAAGCGAACCTTCCGCCAGTTCCGGGGTAGGATGGGTTTGGTTCTGGGAAATCGATCACCACCTCGCGCCGGACTCAGGGTCCAGCGTGCCACGTATAAAGGACCACCATGGCTCAGCCCCTAGAGCGGAAGCGGCGTCGGCGTCGGCGGCCAGCGCCCGCCATCGCCTTAAACGAGGAAGATCGGGATCTCCTCGACCAGTACCTGTACGAGGTGAGCAAGACCCCCTTGCTCACCCCGACCGAGGAGATCGCGTTGGCTCGGAGGGTGCGGGCCGGTGACCAGGAGGCCATGCAGGAGCTGGCCAAGCGGAACCTCCGGTTCGTCATCTCGGTCGCCAAGAAGTACCAGAATCGCGGCCTGCCCCTCACCGACCTGATCGGCGAGGGGAACGTCGGGCTGTTGACCGCGGCCCGGAAGTTCGACCCCGATCAGGGCGTCAAGTTCATCTCGTACGCCGTGTGGTGGATTCGTCAGGCCATCCTTGCTTCGCTGGCCCGGCAGGGGCGGACGGTGCGGGTGCCGCTCAACCGGACGGCGGACTTGTCCAAGATCGTGCGTACGGCGGAGGCATTGCGGCAGGAAATGCGGCGGGAACCCACTCCGGAAGAGATCTCGGCAGCCACCGGCCTGTCGCTGGAGGTGGTGCAGTCCTTGGCGGCGCTCAACACCGGGGAGGTCCGGCTGGACGCCCCGTTGGACCCGGACGGCGACCGCGCGTTGATCGAGCGGTTCATCGCGGAGGACCTGCCGGACACGGAAGAGAAGACCATGGAGCGGTTCTTGAGCGACGAAGTGGAGGAGGCGCTGAAGACCCTCCCCGCCCGTGACGCCAAGGTCCTGCGGTTGTACTTCGGGCTGGACGGCGGGCGAGAGCATACCTTGGAAGAGATCGGCGGGATGCTCGGGGTCACCCGCGAGCGGGTACGCCAACTGCGGGACCGGGCCCTCAAGCGGCTGCGCGAAGGCGACGTGGGGAGGGCGCTGGCCAGCTTCGCGGCGTGATTGACGGATAGTAGGGATAGTGGGGATAGTAGGGATAGTGGGCGGATGGATGGGTCATCCGCCCTCTTCATTCTCGGGAGCGCACGTCGGGCTGAACGCCCCGCCATTGCCATCCCTACTATCCCCACTATCCCTACTATCCCAACTATCTCTACTATCCGGTCTATCCGCGCTATCCAGCCCCGTGTAAATTGGCCCCGTGTATGACCTTCTGGCCGGCCGCGTCGCCGGATGGTTGGCGGCGTTTGGCCGCATGGGGTACTTCCTCTCGTCGGTGGCCCGGGCCCTCAAAGACGTCGGCACGTGGGGTGGGCTGACCGCGAGCCAGATGCGGCGGATCGGGGTCGAATCGGTCCCGATCGCGCTGTTCATTGCCGTGTTCACCGGCATCGTCCTGGCCCTCCAGGCGTCCTACACCTTCACCGGGGCGGTTCCGCTGTACTTCGTGGGCACGCTGGTGGGGAAGACCATCATGTTGGAGCTGGGGCCGGTGCTGACCGGCCTGGCGCTGGCCGGGCGAGTGGGCGCGGGCATCGCCGCCGAGCTGGGGACCATGCGCGTGACCGAGCAGGTGGACGCGCTGGAAACGCTCACCTACGACCCCATCTCCTATCTCGTGGTGCCGCGGGTGCTGGCGGCCACGCTGATGTTTCCCGTCGTGGTCGCTCTGGCCATGGCCGTGGGCGTCGCCTCAGGATGGCTCACGGCGGTCAATTTGCTCGATCTGTCCACGGTCGAGTTTGTGCGCGGCCTCAAGCTATTCTATCGCTCCAAGGACGTGTGGTTTGGCCTAGTGAAGAGCGCGTCGTTCGGGCTCACGATCTCGCTGGTGGGCTGCGTCATGGGGCTGTCGGCGGATCGTGGGGCCGAGGCGGTGGGGCGCGCGACGACCGGCGCAGTGGTGTTGAGCGCCATGCTGATTCTGGTGCTCGACGCCTTCTGGGCGGTGATGCTCCTCTGACGGGGTTCGGGTGATCATCTTTCGGGAGGTTCATAAGCGCTTCGGTGCCAAACACGTCCTCCAGGGCTTCTCGCTGGATGTGCGTGACGGGGAGACCATGGTGATTCTGGGGTACTCCGGGAGCGGGAAGAGCGTGGCGCTCAAGCACATCGTGGGCCTGCTCGAGCCCGACGAGGGGGAGGTCGAGGTGGACGGCGGGATCGTCCACCAGCTGGAGCGGGAGCGCCTGATGGCGCTGCGCGCGCAAATCGGGTTCGTGTTCCAGTTCGCGGCCTTGCTCGACTCCATGACGGTCCGCGACAACCTCGCGTTGGGGCTCAGGAAGCAGCGGTTGCCGGACGACGACATCGCGGAGCGGGTGCGCGAGTCCCTGGCGCTGGTGGACCTCGGGGGCACGGAGGAGCGGTATCCGGCCGAGCTGTCGGGTGGGATGCGCAAGCGGGTGGGGCTGGCCCGGGCCATCGCGCTCCGGCCGCGATACATCCTCTACGACGAACCCACGACCGGACTCGACCCGGTGACCTCGGCGGTGATCGATCAGCTCATCGTGCGGGCCAAACACAAGCTCGGCGTCACGGGGATCGTGGTGACGCACGACATGCGGACCGCGTACACGGTGGGTGACCGGATCGCGATGCTCTACAAGGGAAAGGTGCGGCAGGTGGGCACAGTCGAGGAGATCCAGCGCACGCACGACGCCGCCGTCCGCCAGTTTATCGAGGGGCGTCCCGAAGCGGGGGCGGATGCCGAGGCCAGCGTCACGGGGGCAGCCTGGTGAAACGTCGCGACGAAATCCTGGTCGGCGCCACGATCCTGCTGGGCCTGATCCTCACGGTCGGCGGGGCGATCTGGCTGTCGCAGTCGCAGCTGGGCGGCGGTGGGGAAGTGCATCTTGCGCGGTTCCGGAGCGTGGGCGGCCTGGGCGTGGGCGATCCGGTGGTGCTCCGCGGCGTGCGGGTGGGTCGCGTGAAGGCCATCCGGTTGGGCGAGCGCAACTGGGTGGAGACGGAACTGCAGATCTACGAGGGCGTGCTCCTGCCGGCGCGGCCTGCGGTGATCGCGGCGTCGGCCTCGCTGTTCGGGGAGTGGCAGGCCGGGATCGTGAGCCTGGACGATCCGGTGGACGACCCTACGCTCAAGCGCGACCTGGAGGAGGCGATGCGTGAGGGGCGAGGAGCGTGGCCGGGGGGTGCGCTGCCGGACATCGGCCAGCTCACGGCCCAGGCCAACCGCATCGCCACCGACATCGCCAGCGTGTCGTCCCGGGTACAGGCGGCGTTCGATTCCCAGGCCGTGGCGGAGCTGCAGCGCGCCATCCGCGACTTCGGCCGGGTGTCGCAGCGGCTGACCGAGTTCGCTCAACAGCAAACCGAGATCCTGGGCGGTGTGGGGACCAACCTGCAGCAGGGCTCGGACGTCCTGGCCGACGCGGCCCAGAGCCTCCAGAACTCGCTGGCGCGGGTGGACTCCGCCACCAACCAGGGACAGCTCACCACGATCCTGAACAACACGCAGGCGGCCTCCGAGCAGATGCGCGAGGCCACCGCGGACTTCCGCGCCCTGGTAGGCGTCGCCCGAGCGCACGAGCAGAGCCTCAGCCGCATCCTGCAGAACGCCGACTCGGTGATGACGCGGCTCGGAGAACGATCCGGCACGCTGGGGCTCCTGGTGGGAGACTCGACGCTGTACGTGGAAACGTCCCGGGCGGTGGCCCAGTTGCGGCAGCTGCTGGCGGACATCCAGGCGAATCCCCGGAAGTACTTCCGGTTCTCGGTGTTCTGATCGTCATGGCCCGCACCAAGACTCGGCGCGAGACCAGCGCCGGCGGCGTGGTGTTCCGCTGCGAGGCCAGTGGATTGCGCTTCTTGCTGATCCACGACGGGCACGGCAATTGGGGCTTCCCCAAGGGGCACGTCGAGCGCGGTGAAGACCCGGGCGAGGCGGCCCGGCGCGAGGTCGCCGAAGAGGCCGGCCTGAACGGGCTCGAGCTCCACGCGTCGCTGGAGACGATCGATTGGTTCTTCCGGTTCCGTGGTCGCCTGATCCACAAGCACTGTCACTTCTTCCTGTTCCAGTCGCGCGAAGGAACGCCGGTGCCGCAGGCGGACGAGGGGATCCGCGGCTGTGACTGGCTGAGCCCGAGCGACGCGCTGGGAAGGTTGACGCACGACAACGCGCGGCAGGTGCTGCGGGGGGCGATCGCGCGGGTGCGGGAACTCGGGCTCTGCCCGGCGGCGTCGGCCTGAGATGCCCGTCGTCGGCATGGCGCACCACAACCCCACGATGCGCGCCGTCATGCGGCGGGGCTTACGGGCGCGGGGCATCCGCCTGGTGGGGTGCCGCGGGCCGGAGCAGCTAGCGCGCGTCTTTCAGGCTGAGCTGGTTGATGCCGTCGTGGTCGGGGCGGCGCGCGCGCGCCTGGAAAACACGCTTTCCCTGGCGTCGCGGTTTCCGCGGGTCCCGGTCTTCCTGGCCGGGCCATTCCGGCCAGACGATGCGGCGTTGCTCCTTGCCTATCGGCGGGGCGGTGTTCGCGCCATCTTGGTGGATGGTGTGGATGACCACGCGGCGGCGGAACTGGTGGCCGCGCGGGGGGCGAGCCGGTTGAGGCGTCACGCCCTGCGAGATGCCCCCAAGTTGCTGCGTCTGACCGAGCCGCTACAGATCCGGGCGTGGGAAGAGGTACTGGGGCGCGTCGGCACCGCCACCACGACGGCCCACATCGCCAAGGCGCTTCGGGTGACTCGAGAGCACTTGTCGCGCGAGTTCGCCGCCGGCGGTGCACCTAACATCAAGCGTGTCATAGACTTAGCGCGTGTGGTTTGCGCCGCCGACCTGCTTGCGAACCCTGGCTATTCGGTCGCGACCGTCGCGCGGGTGTTGCGGTTTTCGTCCCCCAGCCACCTGTCGGGGTGCGCCAAGCGTATCGCGGGAGCCAGCCCCATGGAGCTCCCGCGCTTGGGCCTCCGCGGGGTGCTGGGGAGGTTCCTGAAGGGCCGGATGAGGAGCCGGCTGTGAGCGGAGGTGGTAGGGGTATCGGCTTTGTGATATTTTTCACAATCCCTCCGGATTGTCATGGCGTAACGCATCATCACCAACAGGCGACGGTTCATGGCCACTGAATCCATCCTGCGTCCCGGCGAATTGAAGGCCATCCTGCTCAAGGAAATCGAGGCTGCGGATCTCGCGGCGCTCGACGTGCAGGATCTCGGCTCGGTGCTGGAGGTCAAGGACGGCATCGCGCGGGTTTACGGACTGTCGTCCGCCATGGCCGGCGAGATGCTCGAGTTCACCGCGTCGAAAACCCACCAGACCGTCGCGGGCCTCGCCCTCAACCTGGAGGAAGACAACCTGGGGGCCGTCATCCTGGGGGACTACCTCCAGCTGCGCGAAGGAGATGAGGTGCGGCGCACCGGCCGGGTGTTGGAGGTGCCGGTGGGCCAGGAGTTGGTGGGCCGGGTGGTGAACCCGCTGGGGCAGCCGCTGGACGGGCTGGGCCCCATCAAGACGTCGAAGTCGCGCAAGATCGAGGCGGTTGCGCCGGGGATCGTGAGGCGCCAGCCCGTGAAGGAGCCGCTCCAGACCGGCATCAAGGCGATCGATTCGATGATTCCGATCGGCCGCGGGCAGCGGGAGCTGATCATCGGCGACCGCGGCACCGGCAAGACGGCGATCGCGATCGACACCATCATCAATCAGAAGGGCGAGAACGTCATCTGCGTCTACGTGGCGATCGGCCAGAAGGCCTCGACGGTCGCCTCGGTGGTGGAGAAGCTGAAGCAGTTCGGCGCCATGGAGTACACGATCATCGTCGCCGCCACCGCGGCGGATCCGGCGCCGATGCAGTACATCGCGCCGTACGCCGGGTGTGCGATGGCGGAGTACTTCATGTACCAGGAGCGGCGGGCGACGTTGTGCATCTACGACGATCTCTCCAAGCACGCCGCTGCCTACCGGCAGTTGTCCCTGGTGCTGCGCCGTCCGCCGGGCCGCGAGGCCTACCCGGGCGACGTCTTCTACCTGCACTCACGCCTGCTGGAGCGGGCGGCAAAGTTGTCCGAGCACGAGGGCGGCGGTTCGCTCACCGCCCTGCCGGTGATTGAGACCCAAGCGGGCGACGTGTCGGCCTACATTCCCACCAACGTCATCTCCATCACGGACGGGCAGATCTTCCTCGAGACTGACCTGTTCTACGCCAACGTCCGGCCCGCGATCAACGCGGGCATCTCGGTCTCGCGGGTGGGCGGGAACGCGCAGATCAAAGCGATGAAGCAGGTGGCCGGCCGGCTGCGGCTCGATCTGGCACAATACCGCGAGCTGGAAGCGTTCGCCCAGTTCGGCTCGGAGCTGGACCAGGCCACGCAGCGGCAGCTGGCGCGCGGCGTGCGCGTCGTAGAAGTGCTCAAGCAGCAGCAGTACCAGCCCATGCCGGTGGAGAAGCAGATCGCGGTCATCTACGCGGTGAACAACGGATTCCTGGACGACGTGCCGGTGGGGAAGATCCGGGAGTGGGAGGAGGGTTTCCACGAGTTCATGGACGCCCGGAACGGGGGGCTCATGCGGGAGATACGCGCCGGCAAGGTTCTCACGGATGCGCTGGCGGCGAGGCTGCAAGCGGCCATCAAGGAGTACAAGGAGCTGGAGCAGTAATGGCCAAGGCGCGGGAGCTTCGGCGCCGGATCCGCTCGGTCGAGAAGACGCGGCAGATCACCAAGACCATGGAGATGGTGGCCACGTCGAAGCTCAAGCGGGCGCAGGATCGGGTGGTGGCCGCGCGCCCGTACGCGGCGGCGCTGGCCGACGTGATCGCTGATCTGTTCCATCCGGAGTTGAGCCAGCAGTTCCCGTTGCTTCGTCCGATGGAGCGGCCGCGCCGGGTGGCCCTGGTGCTGATCACCAGCAATCGCGGTTTGTGCGGCGGCTTCAATGCCAACCTCATCCGGCTGGCCCGGCAGCGGCTGGCGGAGCTGCAGGGCGAGGGAGTCGAGGTGGAGCTGCACCCGATCGGCCGGAAGGGGATCGGCTATTTCCGCTACGTCGGCCAGGCGCTGGCGAGCCAGCGGCAGGACATCGGGGACCGTCCCACACCGGCGCACGCCGCCGAGGTGATGGAGCCGCTCATGGCCCGGTTCGAGCGGGGCGAGCTGGACGCGGTGGAGGTGGTGTTCGCCAAGTTCAACAGCCCGGTGTCCACGCCCCCCACGACGCTGCGGATCCTCCCGATCCAGGCGCCGGTTGGCGGCAAGCGCGGGGTGGCCAACTACATCCTGCGCCCCTCGGCGGAGGAGATCGTAGGAGGCATCCTCCCGCTCTATGTGCACAACCAGATGTACCGCGCCTTGGTGGAGACGGCGGCGGCGGAGCAGGGCGCACGCCGGACGGCCATGAAGAACGCCACGGACTCAGCCGGCGACATGATCGACTGGTTGCGGCGCACCTACAACCGGGCGCGCCAGGCGCAGATTACGCAGGAGATTGCGGAGATTGTGGGTGGTTCCGAGGCACTCAAAGGGTAGTTATCCGTTGTCCGTTGTCCGTTATCCGTGAGGGCTCGACGGACAACGGATAACGGAAGACGGACAACGGATTTCACAGGGGCATGGACATGGCAGAGCAAAACGTCGGTAAGGTTGTGCAAGTCATCGGTCCTGTGCTCGACGTGGAATTCGATCCGGAGCGCATGCCGGAGCTGTACAACGCGCTCAGGATCGACGATCCCGGGAACGGGAGGCCTCCGGTGCGTCTGGTCGCCGAGGTGCAGCAGCACGTCGGGCGGAACCAGGTCCGCGCGGTGGCGATGAGCAGCTCGGACGGCGTGGTGCGCGGCATGAGCGTCACGGACACCGGCGGGCCGATCACGGTGCCGGTGGGCGAAGCGGCCCTGGGGCGCATCCTCAACGTGATCGGCGAGCCGGTGGACGAGGGCCCGCCGATCCCCGCCAGCGTGGAGCGCTGGTCCATCCATCGGGCGCCGCCGCTGTTCGTGCAGCTCGAGCCCAAGACCGAGGTGTTCGAGACCGGGATCAAGGTGATCGACCTGCTCGCCCCGTTCGTCAAGGGCGGCAAGATCGGGTTGTTCGGCGGTGCCGGCGTGGGCAAGACCGTAGTGATCATGGAGCTGATCCATAACGTGCAGAAGGGGCACGGCGGTCGGTCCGTGTTTTGCGGCGTGGGCGAGCGTACCCGCGAGGGAAACGAGCTATTCCTCGAGATGAAGGAAAGCGGCGTGCTGGGCGCCTGCGCGCTGATCTACGGGCAGATGAACGAGCCGCCCGGGGCGCGCCTGCGGGTGGGCCTCGCCGGGCTCACCGTGGCGGAGTACTTCCGAGATCGCGAGGGGCAGGACGTGCTGCTGTTCATCGACAACATCTTCCGCTTCACCCAGGCGGGCTCGGAGGTCTCGGCGCTGCTGGGGCGGATGCCGAGCGCCGTGGGATACCAGCCGACGCTGGCGACCGAGATGGGCGACCTCCAGGAGCGGATCACGTCCACCAAGAAGGGGTCCATCACGTCGGTGCAGGCGATCTATGTGCCGGCCGACGACCTCACGGACCCCGCGCCGGCAACGGCGTTCAGCCACCTGGATGCCACGGTGGTGCTGTCGCGCGCGCTCACCGAGATCGGGATCTACCCGGCGGTGGATCCGCTGGCGTCGTCCAGCCGCATCCTGGACGCGCAGTATCTCGGTGACCGGCATTACCGCGCGGCCGTGGAAACCCAGCGCATCCTGCAGCGGTACAAGGAGCTTCAGGACATCATCGCGATCCTGGGGATGGACGAGCTGTCGGAAGACGACAAGCGTACCGTGGCCAGGGCGCGGCGGGTCCAACGTTTCCTGTCGCAACCGTTCCACGTGGCGGAAGCGTTCACCGGGCGCGCCGGCCGGTACGTGAAACTGGCCGATACGGTGGAGAGCTTCGAGCGCGTCGTGGCCGGTGAGTTCGACGAGTTGCCGGAGCAGGCGTTCTACATGATCGGCGGGATTGGCGAGGCGGTCGAACAGGCCAAGAAGCTGGAGAGCACTTGATGCGGGTTAGGCTCATATCGCCGGATCGGTTGGTGTTCGACGGCGAGGCGACGTCGGTGATCGCTCCGGCGTACGACGGCGAAGTGGGGGTCTTACCCCACCATGCTCCGTTCATGACTCTCCTGGGGGATGGACGACTGGTGGTGCGGACGGGCGACGGAGTTCAGCAGTTCAAGGTGCGTGGCGGTTTTCTGCAAGTGCGAGACGATGTGGTTCGACTGGTAACCGAGCACGCGGAGGAGGACATCCATGCGTCGTAATGCGGCTCTCGCTATTCTCCTGACCGTCGGGTTCGCCGGCGGCGTACGGGCGCAGGCCACAGCTACCCCGTCGTACAACGCCCCGTACCGGGCGTTCACTCGCTCCGAGTTCGGGGCGGTGCTCAGCTTCCCGAATTACGACGCCGGGACCGCCGTTGAGGGCGTGTACCGGTTCGCCTCCGGGGAGTTCGACGTGGGCGTCCGGGGCGGGTTGTTCTTCCCGGATGGACCGGCCGACACGGAGTTTCTGGTGGGCGCGGAGGGGCGCTACCGGGTGATCACGCACAACGCCGACTTCCCGCTGGACGGGGCGGTGATCTTTGGAGGCGGCCTCCAGATCAACAACGGGACCGACTTCGTGCTCCCGGTGGGTCTGTCCCTCGGCCGGCGGCTTCAAGTCGAGAACTCACAAGTCAGCATCGTCCCCTATATCCAGCCCACCCTGTTCATCGTGAGCGCGGATCTGGGCCCCTTTGGACGGGATACGGATGCCCAGTTCGGGCTCGGACTCGGGGGTGATTTCCGCTTGAGCCGGGTCTTCGACGCACGCGTCAGCATCGGCTTGGGCGACCTGGACGGCATTGCCATTGGGGCCGTTTGGATACATTAGGGCACTCATCCGCGGGCGGCCCGGGTGCGAGCCGGTACCCGCGGCGCTATTGACTCTGAGCCATGCCGTTCCTACTAGTAGGTGCGCCCTCCGGGGCCGCCGCGCAGGCGGGACGTGATCGGGCCCCGGGTCTGCTTACCTCTTCTTGAGGAGGAGAGTATGACGGCGAGATTCACACGGTTGTCTGTGATGGTATCGGTGCTGGGGCTGCTGGCCACCCCGGCGCTGGCACAAATGCTCGGGAACCCGGTGTATTTCTCCCCCAAGCAAGGAGTTGGTCTCACCATCGCGGGGGACTTCGGCCGCGGCCTCAACGACGCGTCGGGCAAGACGAACTACTTCGGCGGTCGCGCGACGCTGGGCCTGCCCATGGTAGCCATCACGGCCGGGGGAGGCTCCGCCAAGCCCTCCGGCGGAACGAGCCTGACGTCATTTGGCGGGGATGTAGCCGTTACAGTTCTCAAGGGCCCCATGGTGCCGGTGACCATTAGTCTCCAGGGCGGCGCGGCCTACTCCAGCGTCACTGTGCTCGGCACCAAGATCAAGACGCTTCATGCGCCGCTGGGTGCCGCCGTCGCATTCAACGTCAAGTCTCCCGGTGCATCGGTCGAGCCCTGGGTGGCGCCGCGCGTGGACATCACGCGAACGACGCTCTCGGGCACTGGGACCTCCGGGAGCAGCACCGATACTCGCGTCGGTGCCTCGGCAGGCTTGAATGTGGGCCTCCCCTCGGGCCTCGGTTTCCACTTGGGGCTCGACTACATCTACGTAAAAGGGGCAGGGGCCATCAGTAGCGCGGACGTCTCGCCGTTCGTGGTGGGCGTCGGCGCGCACTACACTATCAAGATCCCCAGCCTCGGCCCGGTGGGACCGTAAGGCCGGGCACCAAACCGCATCACTTGGCGGGGCGCCTCTGGGTGACCGGAAGCGCCCCGCTCTTTGCGTCCGCCAGTCGTGAACCGGGAGCGGACTGAAGGGTATCCAGAGCATCTCTCCAGGAGGATCTACTGATGAAAGCGCACGTCGTTCGGTTCGGCACCGCGGCGCTCATGGCCGGCGCACTCGCCCGGCCCGCCGCCGCGCAGCTCGGCGGGAATCCGGTGTACTTCTCGCCCAAGCAGCCGACCGGGCTCACGCTGGCCCTCGACTTCGGCTCCACGCTGAACCTCAAGTACGACGGGGTGAAGTACACCATCGGCGGGCAGTCGGTCAAACCCAACAATCTCGGAGCACGGGCCACTCTCGGCCTGCCGCTGATCACCGTCGGCGTGGGCGTGGGGATCTACAACCCCGACCTCACCGGCGTCAGCGCGGACAAGGAGACCCAGTTCATGGGCAGCGCGGCGCTCAAGGTTTTCAGTCCGCCGTTAGTGCCGGTCGGGATCAGCCTGCAGGCAGGAGCCGGGTACCTCAAGCAAGGCTCTGGCGCGGGGGCGGTCAAGACGATCAGCGTGCCCATCGGGGTCGGCGTGGCCATCAAGCCTCCCACGCCCGGCCTCTCCGTCGAGGTGTGGGGCGCGCCCCGCCTGCAATTCAACGCGGTGAGCGTCACCGGCTCGGGCAGCCGGGCGCAGGCTGGCATTGGGGCGTCAGGCGGCGTGAACCTCGGGATGCCTATGGGCCTGGGGGTGCACCTCGCCGTGGACTACACCAAGTTGAGCGCCAAGGCGTCCGCCGGAACCGGCAGCCTCACACTTCCTGAGACCCAGGGAATCGTGTTCGGCGCAGGGCTGCATTACACGTTCACCATCCCCGGCCTGCCGATGGTGCCGATCATCTGATGAAGCCGTGCGGGTGCCCGGCGCTCCCATCCGGGCTTCAGTGGTTGGGCACCCTCACGCTGCTTCTCGGAGGGTTGGCGCAACCGCTCGCGGCGCAGCTCAAGAGCGTGCCGGTCTACCCGCTTCTGGCGGTCCGGCAGGGATGGGCCGCTGGGTTGGACTTCGGCTCGGGGCTCAACGACGCCTCCGGGCACGCCCGTCACCTGGGTGCCCGCGTCGGCGGGGGAGCCGGCCGGCTCCAGCTGACCGCCGCCGCCGGTGCCTGGGATGCCGGGGCCTCCACCAGCGCGCAGTTCGGGGGCACCACGCTGCTGCGCCTGCTCGGTAGCCGCTCCGGCGGGCTGGCCCTGCACGCGCTGGCTGGCGCGGGATACACGCGCGCGGGTCCCGCCGCCGCCGCCACGACCTACGTGACGGTTCCCCTCGGCATTGCATTGGTGCGTTCCGGCCTCCAGACGTCCCGCGGCGCGGTCACGCCGTGGCTCATGTCGCGGGTGGAGACAATGCGGGTGTCATTTGGCACGGTCCGCGCCTCGCAGAACGCCGTCGGGGTGTCCGGGGGTATGGCCGCGGCGGTGCGGGGCCGGCTCGGCGTGCACGCCGCGCTCGAATGGCTGAGGATGTTCGACCGGAGCCGCCTCGGCGTCACGCTGCCTGGAGGGAACCGCGTCACCGCCGGAGTAGGTGTTCACCTGCTGCTCTCGGGGATGCCGTGAGGGCGGGCTGCACCTGCCGGTACCGTACGGGTGATGGGCCCACTAGCTTACGCAGCGTTCTCGCTGCTCCGACCCCACCCCTTGGATCAGGATCCGTGTCATTGCATCTGTGCTGGCGCACCGCGACAAGTGTGGCTCTGGCCGTGGGGCTCCTCGGACTCGCCGGGTGCGCGCTGACCTTTGATGCTGGCACGCTGGGTGCCAACGTGACCGTTGCCGCTCCACCGGACAGCGCCGAGTGCGCCGCCGAGTTCCGGCGGTCGCAGAAGGCGGTCTACTTGCTGTGGGGGCTGATACCCGCGTCGCGGCCATCGCTCGAGCGGACTCTTGGGGGGCAGGTGACGGGCACGCAGTCGGTGGCGAACCTGCGGATCCGGGTCCGCAGCCGGTTCGGAGACTTGCTCATCACCGGGCTCACCGTGGGTCTGGTGGCTCCCCGAAGCGTGACCTTCGAGGGCTGCGTCGTCGGGCAATAATCATCTGTCGGCTCTCAGCAGTCAGCTGTCAGCTTGCCACTCATCAGCTCAAGCAGCCGCACGGCGGTTCTCTGCGCCGCGCCGGCGGCCAGCGCCCGCCGCGCGGCCAGTCCCGCGTGCACGCGCCCGTCCCCGTCGGCGAGCCACGCCTCCCATGAACGGGCCAACGCTTGCGCCGGGTCCCGCTGCGGCAGGGCCACCGCGCCGCCGGCTTGGAGCAGCGCGATCGTATCCCCGCCGTGCCCGCGCGGGCCGACGATGACCGGAACGGCAAAGGAAGCCGGCTCGATCACCGCGTGCACTCCGTGCGAGCCGAACCCGCCACCTACGTACGCCAGTGCCCCCAGCGCGTAGAGGTCGTCGAGCACCCCCGCCCGTTCCGCGACGAGACAGGACGCAGCGGTCGGTGGTGACCCGCCGCGCCACACCGCCGCTTCCAGCCCGCGGCGCCGCGCGTCTGCCGCCACGCCGTGGCAGCGCCGCGGGCCCGGGTCGTGAGGGCAGACGAGCAGGCGGGCGGCGGGTCGTTGCTGGTGGACCTGGGCGAATGCCTCCAGGAGAAGGGGTTCCTCCGTGGGCTCGGTGCTTCCGGCCACCAGGACCTCGCCCGGCGCCGCCCAGGCCGCCAACTGCCGAAGGACCGTGCCATCCGGAATGCGTTCCAACACCTGGTCGTGCCGGGGGTCGCCGGTCACGTCGAGGGCGGCTGGGCTACACCCAAGCCGGGCGAGCCGGGCCGCATCCGGGTGGGACACCGCGCCGGCGTACGCGATGGCGGCATACATGGACTGGAGCAGGGGGCGAACGGGCCAACCGAGGCGACCGCTGCGCGGATTCACAGTGGCACCGAGGATGGCGACCGGAACGCCCCGTCCCGTGGCGGCGGTGGTGAGTTCGGGCCAGACGTCAGCGCGCGAGAAGATGAGCAGGCGTGGGCGGAGGGCGTCCAGCATGGCGTGCATCGGCCCGGGGAGGTCGGGAGGGAGGTAGTCGGCGCGGTCCACCGGCCAGCCACCGGGCCACCGCTCCGCCGAGGGCGAGGTGTACGTCAGCGCGACGGCCGACGCCGGGGTCGCGCGCTTGAGCTGGTGGCAGACCGGCAGCGCAGTCAGCGCCTCCCCGACGGACGCGGCGTGGACCCAGATCAATGGGCTTGGGCCCCGGGACGTGGCCCACGCACGCCAGCGCTCCGGCGCCGCGCGGCGGCTGGCCCGCTCTGGGGCGAACCAATGGCCCACCCACGCCACCGATCGATAGGCCGCTTTGGTGACCGACCCCAGGGCGCTAGCTTTGGGACTCATGTCGCTGCAGGAGTACCTCGCCGCCAGCCGCCAATCGCGCTACAGCGTCACATTCGCCCTGCCCCTGCTCCTGCTCTACGAGGGCCTCACCGTGCTGCTCCCCCAATCCCAGCTGGCCGGCGTACGCAACGGCGCCGACGTGCTGCTCAAGACCGTGTTCGTGGCGTTCGGTGGGCGAAACGGGGTGACCGCGTTCGGCCTGCTGCTGCTGGTTGGTGGAACCTGGGCTGTCTGGCGGGATCGAAGGCGACATCCCGGGCCGCTCAAGGCCGGCGTGCTCGCGGCGATGCTCGGGGAGAGCGTGGTGTATGCCGCGGTGTTCGGTTTCGTGGTCGCGATGTTGACCGCGGCGGTGCTGGGAGGCGTCGGCCTGGCTGCCGTCCAAGCGCCCGCGCGCGTCACGCTGCCCCTGGCATCGCAGCTGGTGGTGTCGCTGGGAGCAGGGATCTACGAGGAGCTGGTGTTTCGCGTGCTGTTGGTCTCCGGCGTGGTGGCACTGGGGACGCTGCTCGGGTGGACCCGTCCGGTGTCCCTTGCGGTGGCGATCGTGGTGAGTGCCGTGATCTTCAGCGGCTTTCACTACGTCGGTCCGCTGGGCGACCGGCTCACGCTCGCCTCGTTCAGCTTTCGCGCGGTTGCCGGCCTGGTGCTGAGCGGGCTGTTCGCGGCCCGGGGGTTCGGCATCACGGCGTGGACCCACGCGCTGTACGACGTGGGCCTGGCACTGCTGGGGCGGTGGTAATGCGCCTCGAACTGCGTGAGGGGTGAGGGGTAAGGGGTGCCCCTCACCCCTCACGTCGTTGCAGTTCCCCCTCACCGCCTCGTGGTGCGCGCCGCGTAGATCGAATCGAGGATCGGCCGGAAGTCTCCAATGGGCGCGCTTCCGGCCAGCAACAATCCCTGCACGATGAACGATGGCGTGCTCCTCACGCCCGCGTTCCAGGAAGCCTGCGTTTCCCCCTGAACCAACTGCCGGATGCGTCCGGCCCCGAGACAGGTTTCCACCGCCTCGCGGTCGGCCCGCGCGGAGTCGGCCAGACCCAGGAAGTAGGGCCCCGGATCGGGCAACCTGGCCCAGGCCTCTTGATGTTGGTACAACAGGTCGTGCATCCGCCAGAACTTGTCTTGCTGGGCGGCGCACATGGCCACCTCGTGGGCGGCCTGCGCGTTGGCGTGGAGTTGGGGGATCGGGAAGTTGATGAACGTGAGCCGCGCCTTGCCCGTGTTGATGTACTCGCGCTCCAGCGCGGGCAACGTCTCCGCCCAGAACTGGCGGCAGTAGGGGCACTGGAAGTCGCTCACCTCGTAGATGACCATGGGCGCCTGGTTGCCACCCTTGGTACGGGCGGCGAGCATCAGCTCGTCGGCCTGCCCCGCCAACGGGTTTCCCGCCGGGGCGAGAGCGGCGGCCCCCTGACGCGGCGCGTCCGCCTGGGCCGAGGGAGCGGCGCCCCGGTCACGACGCCCGCCGAGCAGGCTCGCGGCGGCCAGGCCCACGAGGGCCACCGCGGCGACGGCGCCGACCACGACGGTGCGGTTCATCGGGGGCAACGTGTACCTGTCCCGTGTCCGGCGCAAGGGCTCATGAGGCGGAACGGCGTTTCCCCCCGTCGTTAGTGGCGCCATCGGGTGACCGCCGTGACGTCCAAGAGCGGCAGCGTCACGGACACGAGTCCCGTGAGCGTCACCGGGCGGTTCCAGTAGCGCTCCAGGAACGGGTTCCTGGGATCCCGGACGCGGGCCTGGATCCACCAACGGCCCGGCGCCAGCGTGATCTCCGCGACGCCGGCCGAATCCGTAGAGACCTGGCGGACGTCGCGGCCGCTTTGGCGCACCGCGCGCTCCAGCCGGTCGGCGAAGTCGGCGTATGCGATCTGCTCCCAGCGGCGTAGCGAGTCGGCCGCGCGGGCGACCCGCAGCGCCAGGTCCCGCTCGCCACCCAGTCCGCCGCGCACGGCGCGGTCGCGCTCTCCGGCCCGCCGGCCCAGCCGGTCGTACAAACCCCGGAGCCGTCCATAGGCCTCACGGTACGCCAGCGAGGCGCGGTCCATGGCGCGCAACGTGTCGGCGAGGGCCTCGACGCTGTCGCGGGTCGCGTCCCAAGCGCGGATGGCGCGGGTTGACCCCGTGGTGTCAGGCGCGTCATCGGCGCGGAAGCTCGCCATCTCCAGCTCCAGCCCGGCAAACTGCGGCTTGGGCCTTCGCGCGGCGGCCGTGAGGGAGTCAAGCAGCGCGTCCGGGTCCACGGGGAACACCGTCACCTCGTGGCCCGCGAGTGGGATCTCCGGCTGCCCGACCAGGCGCACGACCAGCTCCGCGTCGTCGGCGCAGCCGGCCGCCGCAGCGGCGACCAGGGCGAGCCAAAGCCGGCGGGCGCGCGCGGCCGGCCGCGTCCTCCGGGTGGTACGATGGATCGTCAGGATCAGTCTACGATGATGCTTTCGGGGAAGATGTACTTCCGCGGGTTCACGGTCCGGCCATTCACCTCGACCTCGTAGTGCAGGTGCGGCGAGGTCGACAGGCCGGTACTGCCCACCAGCGCGATTTCATCGCCCCGGCGCACCCGCTGCCCCCTGCGGACGATGATCTTGGAGCAGTGCGCATAGAGCGTGATGATACCGTTGCCATGGTCGATCTTGACGTACAGGCCATAGCCCTCGTCGGTGTCCACGGCGATGACCCACCCACCCGCGGGTGCCACGATGGGCGTGCCGAGCGGAGCGGTGATGTCGATCCCGTCATGACGGCGCGCCTCGTGGAAGATCGGGTGCATCCGGGCCTGCGCGAACATGCTGGTCAGCCACCCGCGCGTCGGCATGATAGAGGGCGTGCGGCCCAGCCGCTCCCCATGTGCTTCCAGGCTGTCGATGGCCTCGGTGAAGGACCGCGCCAGCAGGTTGGCTCGGCGGATCAACCCCTCCACGTCTTCCTGCATCTGCAGGGCTTCGCGCCCGAGGGGCTGTTCGGCCAGCACCTGCTCTCGCTCGGACGGCACCCCGGCCGGGCCGCCGATGCCGGCCCGCTGCACGTCCGGATCGTTGAGCGGCAATCCCGCCAGCAGACGCACCAGCTCGTCGCGCTTCATGATGGCAGCGACGGTGTCGTTTACCTGGTGGAGCCGGGTGCGGGTCTGGACCACCTGCTCGGCCAGGAGCTGGTTGGCTCGCTCGAGGCGTTCCAGCCGCGAGATGTCCACGCCCTTACGGATCGCCGTGTACGCGAAGCCCAAACCGACCACCAGCAGGACGGCTGCGGTGCCCCCAATGAGCTTCAACGCTCGATACGACACGCCCATCGAGCGGGTCGTACCGGCGCCATGGGGCACCCACATGAGCGTCCAACGGTGTCGTTTGGCCATCGCGCCTCGCGGACTTGCCGGAACCGGGTTTGGGGCAGCCCGGCCGGTCAGGCAAGAGGCGCTAACATAGACCCCGCGTCACGAATCTGTCAACAGCGAAATCCCAGTTCGTAAGTAGTTATTTTTCATATACTTACGACATCGCCCATGACCTTGGGGAACAGGGGAGCGAGCTTCTGGACGGTTCGCCCGCCCACCGGGGGGGCTTCAAGGAGGTGCCAGGTGGCTTCATGAATCCCCCCAGGTAGCCCCAGGGCGGTCCAGGCCAGCTGGGTCTTGGCAGGCAGGTAGGGGCTCGCCAGGAGGCTAATACGCAGGACGGCACGGGCCAGCGCGCCGAGCGTGGATCGCAGGGCGTCCGTCTGGCCCTGCTTGGCCAGGTTCCACGGGGCGGTCTCCTCCACGAAGCCGTTGGCCCGAGCCACCAGCCGCCAGGTGTGCCGGGCTCCCTCGTGGAGCAGCTGCCGGTCCATTGCCTGCCGGTATTCGGCGATCACGGCCTCACCCTCGCGGTCGAGGCTGGTCACCTCGCCCGCGTCCGGGATGACGCCGCTCAGATAGCGGGCGGTCATTGCCAGCACCCGGCTCGCCAGATTGCCATAGCCGTTGGCCAGGTCCGCGTCGTAGCGGGCGTCGAAGCGTTCCCAGGTGAAGTCGCCATCCCCGTCCCAGGGAACTTCCCGCAACAGGAAGTAGCGCAGCGCGTCCGGGCCGTGACGCTGGATGGCGTCAGCCAGCTCGAGCCTGACCCCGGCGCTCTTGGAGAAGCGCTTGCCGGAGAAGTTGACGAAGCCGTGCGCCCACACCGACTCCGGCAGTGGCAACTGGGCCGCGTGGAGCATGGCCGGCCATATGACGCAGTGGAGCCGCGTGATGTCCTTGCCGACAATGTGGAGCTGCGCCGGCCAGCGTTGGGTATGGGCCGGGTCGGGGAAGCCCGTGGCGGTGAGGTAGTTGGGTAGCGCGTCGAACCATACCCAGGTGCCCTGCTGTTCGCCGGTGCTCAAGCGTCGGGGGAAGGGAATGGCCCAGTCGAGTCCCGCCCGCGTGACGGAAATGTCTTCCAGGCCCTGATCCAGCAACGCCAGGATTTCGTTGCGGCGGGCTTGGGGCTCAAGGAACTGCGGGTGCTCCTCCAGCAGGCGCCGAATGAACTCCTGGTAAGCCGAAAGGCGGAAGAACCAGTTGCGTTCCTTGCTCCACTCGAGCTCTCGCGTGAGGTGGATCAAACACCGCCCGTTTTCGATCTCGCTGTCCCGCTTGAACTGCTCGCACCCGACGCAGTACCAGCCCTCGTAGGCCCGCTCATAGAGATCGTCCGGCCGGGTGGCGAAGATCCGCTGGATCAGCGCGTTGACCCCGGCCTTGTGCTCGGGTTGCGTGGTGCGGATGAACTGATCGTGCGAGATGGCGAGCGTCCGCCAGGCGTCTTGGAACTTGGCGGCGATGTGGTCCACCAACTCCTGCGGCGTCACGCCGCGGGCCGCGGCCTCCTGGGCCACTTTCTTGCCATGCTCGTCCATGCCGATGAGGAAGTGCACCCGATCGCCCCGCAGCCGGTGATACCGCGCGATGCAATCGGCCCCGATCTTCTCGAACGCGTGGCCGAGGTGGGGCTCACCGTTGGAATAGTCGATCGCGGTGGTGAGGTAGAACCGGTCACTCACCCGGCGGCGGCTCCGTGGGGTAGTCCTCGGCGGGCTGGTCGGATTGGGCGGTCGCGTCGGGGCCGGGGGCCATGGACGGGCCCCGCCGGTCTTTCCGGCGACGTCGGCGGCGCCGGCTCTTGCGGGGCGGGCTCACGGCTTCCGCCGCCCGCTCGCTGGTCACGGCCGTGGAGCCTTCGTCGAAGGTCACCAATGAGGACGGCGGAGCGGGCTCGGCAGGTTGGGGCTCACCGGCCAGCGTGGACAACTCCGCCTTCAGCTCGGCCAGCGGGAAGGCCCGAACCGAACCGTCCGCCGCCCGCAACAGGACGCTCTCGCGGAAGATGTCCACGGCCTGGACCCGCTCCTCGCCGCGCGCGGTCCGAAGCACTTTCCCTTCCTTCGGAAAGCGCTTGCGGCTGGTCACGTAGAACTCGTGCTCGTAACGGAGGCAGCACAACAGGCGTCCGCAGCCGCCGGAGATCTGCGACGGGTTCAGCGAGAGCCGCTGGTCCTTGGCCAGCGCGAGGCTGACCGGCTTGAGCTCCGGGAGCCACGAGGAGCAGCAATACTGGCGACCGCACCGTCCCACGCCGTCGAGCCGTTTCGCTTCGTCCCGGGCACCGATCTGCCGCAGCTCGATCCGGGTGCGGAACAGCGCGGCGAGGTCGCGCACCAGGGCGCGGAAGTCCACGCGTTGCTCGGCCGTGAAGTAGATGCTGAGCTTCCGCCGATCCCACTGCCATTCGGCGTCGGAGACCTTCATGGGCAGGTTGTGCGCGCGGACCCGCTCGATGACCTTGCGGCGGACGTCGTCTTCCGCTTTGCGGAGCTCACGGCTCAGGTGCGCGTCCTCGGGTGCGGCGGCGCGGACCACTTTTCCTTTGGGCTCCTTGGGCGCCGCCACCGCGCAGCCGGCACAGCCGATGCCGCATTTCTTCTGCGCGACTTCTCCGACCGCCGACACCACGCCCAGGTCCAGTCCACGCTCCGCTTCGACCACGACCGACTCCCCGACCGCGAGCGGCGCGCCGCTGTCCCAGGTGTAGACGTCCTTCCGGTTGCCCTTGAACCGAACTTCGATGAGTTCCGGCATGGTCAGCTCTCGGCGAACCTGCCCATGCGCCGGAACTTCTCGGCGCGCTGCCGCCGCAGCTTCTCGGACGACAGCTTCTCCAGCGAGCGAATCGCGCCGTCCAGCGCGTCGCCCAGGGCCCGGGCGGCCTCTTGGGGGTCGGCGTGCGCGCCACCCGGAGGCTCCGGGACGATCTCGTCGATCACCTGCAGCCGGAGCAGGTCCGGTGCGGTGAGCTTGAGCGCCTCCGCCGCCCGCTCCTTCTGGGAGGCGTCCTTCCACAGGATGGCAGCGCAGCCTTCGGGCGAGATGACGGAGTAGACGGCGTTCTCCAGCATGAGCACCCGGTCGGCGACCCCTAAGGCCAACGCGCCGCCGGAGCCTCCCTCGCCGATCACGGCGGCGATGAGGATGGTGCGGATCGCCGCCATCTCCAGCAGGTTGCGCGCGATGGCCTCCGCCTGGCCGCGCTCCTCAGCCCCGAGGCCGGGGTAGGCGCCGGGCGTGTCGATCAAGGTGATGGTCGGCGCCCCGAAGCGCTCCGCCGTCCGCATCAGCCGTAGCGCCTTGCGGTATCCCTCGGGGTGCGGCATGCCGAAGTTGCGCTTCAAGTTCTCCTTGGTGTCGCGACCCTTCTGCTGGCCGATCACCATGACGGGCCGTCCGCGCAGGCGCGCCCAGCCGGCGATGATGGCGGGGTCGTCGCGGTAGAGCCGATCGCCCCGCAGCTCCACGAACTCCGTGAAACAGGTCTCCAGGTAGTCCAGGGTGTACGGCCGGCGCGGGTGGCGCGCCACCTGCACCCGTTGCATCGGCGTCAGGTTGCCGAAGATCTCGCGCCGCAGCTCGCCGAGCTTCCGCTCCAGGGGGGCGATCTCGCGCTCGACGTCCAGCTGCCGATCGGTCGCCAGCTCGCGCAGGTGGTCGATTTGCCGCTGGAGCTCGGCGATCGGCTTCTCGAAGTCGAGGTACGGGGCGGCGGCCATGGCCAGGGAAGTTACTTCGCGCGCACCAGGCGCACTTGCTCCGGCCCCAGCACCCCCCGCAGTCCTTCCAGGAGGGCCTCGGTCAGCTCGACCTGGAGGCGCTGTGCCCGGAGCCGGGTGGTGACTCCGTTGCCGTCGGACCACTGCACGAACACCGGGGCCGGGCCCGGGTGCGCGGCGCAGAGGGTGGCAAGGGCGCGGGCCGTCTCGCGGCTGGGTCCCTGGCCGGGCTCCCAGGCCAGTTCCACCGCGACCGCCCCCCCGGCCTTGAGGTCGGCCAGCGGCAGTGCATCCTCGACCACGAACGGAGCGCGGTCCTCCCCCCGGTCCCGCGAGCTGTAGGTGCCGGTCAAGAGCAAGGCCGCGTCCGGCAGGATCACGCTGGAGAGCTTGCTCCACTTCTCGGGGAACACGATCGCTTCGGCGGTGCCGTGGAAATCCTCGACCGTCAGCCGGGCGTATTCGGCGCCGGACTTCCGGCTGATCCGCCGCGTGACGGCCGTGACCACGACGGCCGCGGTGACCTGGTGCTGGCTCCAGGTCTCCAGGGTCGCGGTCGAGCGGGTGCTGAACAACGCCACCTCGTCGCGGTAGCGGTCCAGCGGATGGCCGGAGATGAAGAATCCCAGCACCTCCTTCTCCTTGGCGAGCCGCTCGGCCTCGGTCCAGACCGGCACGTCGGGCAACGGGGCGGGCTCCCGCTCCGCCGCCACGCCGGTGTCGTCGTCGAAGAACAGGGTCGCCTGGCCGACCTCCCGCTCGGCCTGGCGCAGCTGCGCGGCCGCGAGCGTGGAGTCGAGCGCCGCCACCAGCTGGGCCCGGTGGCCACCCAACTGGTCGAAGGCGCCCGCCGCGATGAGCGACTCGATGACGCGCTTGTGGCAGAGCCTCAGGTCCACCCGTTCGCAGAAATCGCGGAGCGAGCGATAGTCTCCGCCCGCCGCCCGGCCCCCAATGATGGACTCGATGGCGCCTCTCCCCACGTTGCGCACGGCGCCCAACCCGAAGCGGATCTCCCGGTCGCCAGTGACGGTGAATTTCCAGCCGGATTGATTGACCGACGGCGGCAGCACGCGCAGGTCCAGCTCACGGGCCTCAGCGATGTAGGTCACCACCTTGTCGCTGTCCCCGATTTCCGACGACAACAGCGCCGCCATGAACTCCGCCGGGTAGTGCGCCTTCAGCCAGGCGGTCTGGAACGACAGGATGCTGTAGGCGACCGAGTGCGCCTTGGGGAACCCGTAGCGGCCGAAGGTCTCGATCTGCGCCGCGATGTCCTCGATCACCCGCCGGGCGTGCCCCTTGGCCACGGCGCGCTCGACGAACCCCAGGAGCTCCTGCTGGAGCAGCTCCTTGTCCTTCTTCCCCACCGCCTTTCGGAGCACGTCGGCTTCCGCCAGGCTATAGCCGGCCAGCAGGTTGGCGATGCGCATGACCTGTTCCTGATACACGATCACGCCGTACGTGGGCTGGAGCACTTCCTGCAACGCCGGGTGCGGGTAGCGGACCTTCTCCTCACCGCGCTTGCGCCGGATGTAGACGTGGTGCATCCCCGAGTCGAGCGGGCCCGGGCGGACCAATGCGTTGGTTGCCACCAGGTCGTCGAACCGGTCGCAGCGGAGCTGGCGCAGCATGTCCGTGCCGAGCGGCGACTCGAACTGGAACACGCCGGCGGTGCGGCCGGCGCGGAGCAGGGCATAGGTCTCGGGATCGTCGAGGTCCAGGGCGTCCGGGTCCACCGTCACCCCGTGGCGCTCGCGGATCATCTCCGCGGCGTCGTGAATCACGGTCAAGGTCTTGAGACCTAAGAAGTCCATCTTGAGCATGCCGACCTGCTCGAGGCCGTTCATGTCGTACTGGGTGATGATGGCCTCTTCGGCGGCCGCGCCGCCGTTGGCGTTCTCCTTTTGGGGCGGCGTGCACACCGGCACGTAGTCGGCCAGCGGCCCCGGGGCGATCACCACCCCGGCGGCGTGGACCGATGCGTGGCGCGAGAGGCCTTCGATGCGTCGGCTCAGGTCCAGCAGCCGGGCCACGTTCGCGTCGGAGCGCTTCATGCTGGAGAGCTCCGGCACCTTCTCCGCCGCCTGGTCGATCGCCAGCGCGTACCCCGGCCCGGAGGGAATCAGTTTGGCGATCCGGTCGGCGTCCCCCGGGGCGAAGCGGAGCACCCGGGCCACGTCGCGCACCGCGGCGCGCGCCTTGAGCGTCCCGAAGGTGATGATCTGGCCGACGCTGGTCCGCCCGTAGCGCTCCCGCACGTACTCGATCACCTCGCCGCGGCGCTCGAAACAGAAATCCACGTCGATGTCCGGCATGGAGATGCGCTCGGGATTCAGGAACCGCTCGAACAGCAGGTCGAACCGGAGCGGATCGACGTTGGTGATGCCCAGCGCGTAGGCCACCAGCGATCCGGCGGCCGAGCCGCGGCCCGGCCCCACCGGGATGCCGCGCTCGCGCGCCGCCCGGATGAAGTCCTGGACGATCAGGAAGTAGCCCGCGTAGCCCGTCGTGGTGATGACCGAGAGCTCGTAATCGAGCCGTGCCTTGACCGGCTCCGGCAGCGGTGACCCGTAGCGGCGCTCGGCACCGGTGGTGGCCAGCTCGACCAGGAGCGCGTCGTCCGAGGGGTACTCCGTGGGGCGGGGGAACTGTGGGAGGAAATAGCGCTTCTCGAAGTCGAACTCGCACAGATCGGCGACGCAGGCCGTGTTGGCCAGGACGTCGTCGCGCCCCGGAAACAGCGCCCGCATTTCGGCTTCGGACTTGAGATAGCTCTCTTCCCCCACGAACCGGAAGCGCTTGGGATCGTCCAGGTCCTTGCCGGTCCCGATGGCCAGCAACACGTCGTGCGCTTCCGCGTCCTCGCGGCGCAGGTAGTGCGCGTCGTTGGTCGCGACCACGGGAAGGCCCAGCGCATCGGCCAGGCGGAACATGCCCTCGGCCACCACCTTCTCATCCGGAATGCCGTGGTTCTGCACCTCCAGCCAGAAGCCGCCGGGGCCGAAGGTCCGCGCGAACCACTCGGCCGATTGCGTGGCTGCTTCGACGTTGCCCTGGCGAAGCCACAGCGCGACCTCACCCGAGAGGCACGCCGCGAGACAGACCAGACCTTCCTGGTGTCGCTCCAGCACCTCCTGGTCGATGCGGGGGCGCCGGTAATAGCCCTCGAGGAATCCGATGGACGAGAGCTTGATCAGGTTATGGTAGCCGGTGCGATTCTTGGCCAGGAGCACGAGGTGGGAGTAGTAGGCGGGCGCGCCAGGCGGCCGCTCGCGCGCGTGCCGCGAGCCGAACGCGAGGTACGCCTCGAAGCCAAGGATGGGACGAATCTTGGCGGCCCGGGCTTGCTGGTGGAACGCCGGAGCGGCGAACAGGTTGCCGTGGTCCGTAATCGCCAGCGTGTCCATACCCAGCTCGGCGGTGCGGGCCACCAGGTCCGGAATGCGGTTCGCCCCGTCGAGCAGCGAGTATTCAGAATGCGTATGGAGATGGACGAACGGCATCCAGGATGCGCCTGACGCGAAGTTGTTCTCGGGCTGACGGCGTAAGGTACGCCCCGCCCAGAGCATTGTCAAAAGCCGCGCGACACTCGTAAGTTGCCCCGATGCCGCGGCTTACACGCTTGGTACCAGGGGAGTTCGGGAGATCGCTCATGAGATCGGTGGCGGCTCGGCGTGGAGGGGCGGCCGTTCTGGTCGCGTGGGTGGGAATGGCCTGCGGCGGCAGCGACGGCGTGGTGCTTCCGGCCACCATCGAACGGGTGACGGCCACCGAAGGGCAGAGCGCGCCTGCGGGGGGCGCGCTGCCGGCACCACTCGCGGTGGACGTGAAAGGGAGCGACGGCACGCCCGCGCCCCGCGCGGAAGTGCGCTGGACCATCACCGGCGGGACGGGCGCCGCGTTGAGCGACTCGGTCACGCTGGCCGACGGGGAAGGGCGGGCGGTGGTGTCTCTGCGATTGGGGCCGACTGCAGGAGCCTACGGCGTGCGTGCGGCGCTCCAGCTGAACCCGGACAAGGTCGCGAACTTCACGGCGACGGCCACCGCGCCGCCCGTGATCTCGGGCGTAACGCCGTCGCAGTTCACGGGCGGCGACACCATCACAGTGCAGGGATCGGGGTTCGCGCCGGGTGCCGTCGTGGAAATCGGCGGCGCCACGGCCCGCGTCCTCACGGTCAACCCGTCGGGGACGGCGATCACGGCCAGCGTCCCGGTGTGCCTGGGACCGGGGAGCGTTTCGGTCGTGGTCCGCGTGCGCACCGCGCCCAGCAACGCCGGGTCCGGCACCTACACCGCCGCCACGGGCCCTGTGCGCCTCGCGGTAGGCGACTACGCGGTCATTGATCCCGTCGCGGTGGCCGGCTGCGCCCGGTTCCCCGCGGCCGGGCTCGACAGCGTCACGTATCTGCTCGCGCCTCAGTTGGTGACCGGCACGGCCGACGATTCCACCACCTATCGGTTGCTCGGCGACTCGGCGCTCGCCGCCCCGGCGGTGGCTCCCGGCATTCCGGCGACGCTGCCGTTCGGCATTCGGTTCCACGACTACCTGCGCAGGCTGGAGGCCGGCTATGCCGGGCTGCCACGCCCGGCCACGGCACCTGGGGCGCCGGCGGAGGGGCCTCAGGTGGCGCTCAGCCCCGGAGGAAGGCGGACGTTCCGGGTCTGCAACATCGTGACCTGCAGCAAGGCGGAGGACTTCACCCAGGTGACCGCGATCCTTCGCTACGTGGGGAAGCACGCCGCCATCTACCAGGACCTCGTGGCCCCGGCCGACGGGTTTACCGATCAGGACTTCCAGACGCTGGGCGAGGTGTTCGACAGCGACCTGTACGGCCTGGGTACCAAGGCGTTCGGGGTCGAGTCGGACGTGGATGCGAACGGCATCGTGTTCATCCTGTTCACGCCGGTCGTCAACCGGCTCACTCCCAAGGAGAGCTGCTCCCAGTCGTTCGTGACCGGGTTCTTCTACGCGATCGACATCGACCCTGCGTTCCGGAAGGACAGCCGCTCGAACCAGGCGGAGGTGTTCTACGCGATCGTCCCCGACCCGCAACAGGCCGTCACCTGCCGCTTCAGCGTGAACACGGTACGCCGCCTGGTCCCGGTCACGTTCGTGCACGAGTTCCAGCACATGATCAGCTACTACCAGCACGTCATGCTGCGCGCGGGGACGAGCGAAGCGCTGTGGCTGAACGAGGCGATGTCCCATCTCGCGGAAGAGCTGGGCGGGTTCCATTTCCTGGCGCAGGGAGACACCTCGCGGTTCTCGGAGTTCGTCTTGGGGAACCTGTTCAACGCCTACAAGTACCTCAAAGACCCGGGCGCGCACTTCCTGTTCTTCAAGAGTGGGACCGGGACGCTGGAGGAGCGCGGTGCCGCGTGGCTGCTGCTGCGCTGGGTGGCGGACCAGTTCGGCGGCGACGTGACCCGGCGACTCTCGGAGACCGGGCTTACCGGCGCCGCCAACATCGCGGCGGCCACCGGCGAGCCGGTGGCGACCCTCCTGCCGCAGTGGTTGCTGGCCAACTACGTGTCCGATCTCCCGGGTTTCACCGCGCCCGGCCGACTCACCTACCGGACCTGGTCCTTCCGCCGGACCTACGCCGACCTCAACCGGCAATCGCCCAGCAACTTCGATCGCCCCTTCCCGCTCGAACCGCCGGTTGTTCTGGGAGGCACGTTCGACGTGAGCGACGTCCTGCGCGCCGGGTCGGGTGAGTATTTCCTGGCGGTCCAGGTCGCCGGGCAAAAGGGGTTCGGACTGCAGTTCACGCAAGGCAGCGGCGCGCCGTTCCCTTCGTCGGTGCCGGCGCGGCTCAATGTCATCCGAATTCGCTAAGCGTTGATCCAGCATTATGGTGTTGCGTTGGCCGCGTTGAGACTTTCCGGTTCGTCGGTTCTGGCCTCTCGGCTCCCATGGTTCACGCTGATGCTGGTTGGGGCGGGACCCGTGCCGCTCGCGGCCCAGGTCTCCCCGCCCGCGATCCTGAGCCTGCCGGGGTCCGTGCGCAGCGCCGGCCTGCACGGAGCCGGAGCCGCCCTGGTGGGGGACGCCGGAGCGGTGTTTGCCAACCCGGTCGGTATCGCCACTCTCCGTCACATCGGCCTGGAGGGGACCTATCGGCGCACCCGGTTCAACGCGACCGCCGGCACGGCCGCCGTCGGGTGGCGGCTGTCGCAGTTCGACCTGGGCTTAGGGCTGGCGTATGTTGGCGGGGACTCCATCCCGATGGTGGGCCTGAGCCGAGGTCTCGGCGGGCGGCCCTACGAGGCCATGGGCGTGGGCTCGCTGGTCTACCGTTTCGGCCTGATCGCCATCGGCGGCTCGATTCGCGAGGTGCGGCGCTCGGCGGGCGGCGGGGAAGAACGCGGGCGGAGCGGCGATCTGGGGATCGCCCTCGCGGTGTTCGACATCATGGCCATCGGGTTCTCCATGCAGAACGTGGGCGGGAACTGGCGCGCGCAGTCCGCACTGCCGCTGCCGCGGCTCACGCGCTGGGGCTTCACCATGAACTACGCGGACCCGCAGGAGACGTTCCGCTTGCTGACCACGCTCGAAGCCCAATGGCCGGAGGGCCAGCCCAGCCGGTGGATCCTGGGCGGGGAGGCCGGCGTGGTGGTGTACGGGGTCGGGCTGTTGGGGCGGGCTGCGTATCAGACCCGAACCGCGGGGACCGCCGAGCCCGCGGTCACCTTCGGCGGGAGCGCGGCCCTCGCCAGGCTCCAGCTGGACTACGCCTACGCCGCACGGGATCTGGTCGGCGCTCCGGCCCACCGTCTGGGTCTCCGCCTGACGTTGTGAACCAGGTGCCGGGCGGCCGGAGACTGCGCCGGGTCCTGGTGTACGCGGGGATCGCTGGCCTGGTCGCGGCGGCTCTGGTGGTCTCCGTCAGCGCCGAGGCGCGCTTTCTCCTGCGGGCGGCGTTCGAGGAGGGGAAGATCCTGGCAGGGCGGCGGTCGTTGGCCCGCCTCGCCGCGGATCCCGAAACCTCGCCAGAGCGGCGGCGCCTCTTTGAGCTGGTGCTCGACTGCCGCGCGTACGCCGGCGACTCCTTGGGGTTGGCGGCGCGCGACACGTACACCGAATTCAGCGACGTGAGGCGCGACACGCTGCTCCTGGTCCTGACCGCAAGCCCGCGGGACCGGCTGGCGGAGTACCTGTGGCGCTATCCCATTGTGGGCGCCGTGCCCTACAAGGGGTTTTTTAACCTTGGGGCCGCTCGGGGAGCCGCCGCCGATCTCGAGCGGCGGGGGTTCGACACCTTCTTGCGCCCGGCCGCGGCGTTCTCGACGCTGGGCTGGTTCAGCGACCCGCTGTTGTCCACGGCGCTGACGCGGGATCGGCCGGCGCTGGCCGCCACCGTGATCCACGAAATCGCCCATAACACGCTCTACGTCCCAAGTGCCACCAGCTTCAACGAGAGCTTCGCGTCGTTTGTGGGGTATCGGGGCGCCGAGGCCTTCTTTCGGGCGCGAGGCGACACGGTGGCCGCGGATCGCGAGGCGGCGTTCTGGCGCGACGAAAAACGGCTGGACCGCTTCTACGCGGATCTCGCGGAGCGACTCACTCGGCTGTACGCGTCGGGGCTCGGTGGGCCGGCACTGGAGGCGGCCCGCACGGTGGTGTTCGACAGCGCCCGCGCGGAGCTGGCCGGTCCGGTAGGGCGGGCGCTCGAGGTGTACGACGGAGAGCGGCTGGCGCACGGCGTGCCGCTCAACAACGCGCGCGTCGTGGCCGCGCGGATCTATCGGACCCGGCTGGCGCTGTTCGACCAGGTGCTGGACGCGAGCGGCGGCAACCTGCGTGAGGCGGTCCGGCGCATCGCGGAGGCCGTCAGGGGCTCGGCCGGAGCCGATCCCTACGGCGGGCTCGAGGCGCTGCGCGCGCCCTAGGGCCAAGGCGTCCCGCCGAGGATCTGCGGCGCACGAAATCCTTGGGACTGATGGCAACGGTGGCGCATGTAGATCGCCAGGATGCTGCGGAACTCGCTGGTCAGCGGCGGCGCGAAGCGCCGTCCGCTGCAACCGGTTGTTCACTATGATGAGGATTCTTGCTGACGTTGCGACCCGGGCCAGAGCCATCAGCGGATTTGCAAGCCGCTACACAGCAACCGCAGCGGCCCCGGTGGTTGCGCCAGCGCGCCTCGGTCAATGGACCGTGATGCCGAGGCCGATTTGGGTAAAGCCCGTGCCCTGGCCGTCGAAATCAACACCTATGACATTGGCGAACGGCGTCAGACTGACGTTCCTGGCGATCCTGAAGTCGTAGGCGGCGCCCAGGATGGCGGCAGTGCCATTCTCAGTCACGCTCAACGTGCTACCGGCAGTCCCGGTCTTGACCTCTCGGGCGCTGGCACCCAATCCGGCGAGCAGATAGAAATGTCCCCGCGAGAATGGGTAGAACCGGACGATGGCATTGAGTGCACCCAGGGTCTGCGTGAGGTCGCCTTCGTGCCTGATCCAAGCGTTTGCAGATGCGCCAAGCATGAGTCTCTGACTGAGTGTGCCTCCCAGTGCCAGCACGCCGGCAGCGCCACCGACTCGCTGGTCAACGCACAGCTCGCAATCAGCCGTGCCCCAGCCGAGGCCCGCGTTGAACCAGAAGCCTGTGCGGGTTCGCCCCGGGCCTTGAGCGAAAGCCAAAGACGGTGCGGTCAGCGCGATGAGTGTGGCCGCTATCGACAGGGAACGTACGACATCGTTCACGGTCGGTGCCGGGATGTATCGCATAGCCGCTCGTCTCGCAGAGACAGAGGAGGCTCATTTGATACGAGAGGGAGGCTGCAGCAAACGTGAGATCGGCGTCAGGGTGGCCTTACCGAGAGCAGCCACCTGCAACAGACCCAGAGCTCGACGGTCCGGCGCCTGAGGAGCCCCTAACGACCCGCGCTTCTGCTGCAACGTCCTGCGGCTGACCTGCGGCCGCTGGTGATGAAATCAAGATTCCTTTGAAAGAGCCGCGGCCGGGCAAAACTATCTACCAAACCGAGGGAGCTTCCAGCGGCAGGTCCGGCCGCTTGTTATGCCGTGCCGCGCACGAAATGCTTGGGACTGATGGCAACTTCTGGGAAGTGTCGAAGGACCTGTTGGTCTGAGGTGACCAACCGGACCTGCAACTCCACAGCCAGCGCCACGTACTCGCAATCATAGGCCGAACAGGGGGATGCTGCTACCAGTTGGAGGACGGGCTCACCACCGAGCGTGTATTCGTGGGCACTGACTAATCCCTCGGCCAGCTCGTGGGCTTGCCAGGCTTCACCAATCCCGAGGCCCCGTTGGCGCATGTAGGCCGCGAGGATGCTGCGGAATTCGCTGCGCCAAAGGACCGGTGCCGCCCATGTAGGGTCTTTCCGGAACACTTGTTGAGCGAGGTCGGTGTCCGGTCCCCCGAGCAGCAGGTACGCGATGAGATTGACGTCGGCGACAATCACGCGCGGCCGGCCTGCCGAGCGGCCCGGAGCTGGCGATCGGTCAGGGGCCGCAGCTGGAGGCGCTCACGAAAGGCACGGGCCTGGGCGAGCCAACTGCGCGCATCGGCCCGTCCGGCGCCGACCGCCCGCTCCAGGCAGACAATGATCTCGCCATTGAGGCTGCGACGATGTGCCTCGGCTTGCTGTTTGAGACGCCGGTAGAGCGGGTCGGGAAGGCCTTTGATAGTCAGCGTCGGCATAGGATTCCGTAGTGGTACCAGAACGGAACCTAGCGATTGCTCGGCGTCTGGTCAAGACGGCAACGGCATAGCGTTTTGCTGCTGAGCTGCGGCTGCGGTTTCGCTTAGCGCACGACTTCCCAACGAGCAAAGACCGTCGCGGTGACCCGGATGCTAGGAGCCACCACTGTGGTGGCCGCGCCCCGGGCTTGGACCCCGGTGACTACGACCTCCTCAAGGCGAAAACCAGCCGCCGGGGCGGCGCTCAACGCCTCGGTCGAGAGGTCCAGGAGCCTGCCGAGCTGGCCGCCACTTGCTCGGACCATGGCCTCGGCATTCTCGCGGGCGTGACGGGCCGCCAGCTCGATCGCCTCAACGTACGGGCCCCTCGTCTCTGTTCTTTCGAAAGCGACGTCGGAAATGGTCTGTGCTCCGGTGGCCAGAGCCGAATCGATGGCAGGACCGATCAAGGCGAAGTCACGGATCCGAGCGGTAAAGGTCTCGGTCGTTACGTAGCTGGTATCCCGGTAATCCCGACTCACTTGCATCTGCGAGCGGGTGCCAATCCACCAGCGCCAGCGGCCGGCAGTGGGCATGGAGTCTGCCGGAATGCCCACGCCAATCAGCGCGTCTCGTATGGCGTTCGCCCGCTCTGCCGCGTCCTGGCCGGCTGCGCGAGGAGTCGGGCCACGGGCGGTGAACTGTATGGTTACCGTCGCCAGATCCGGTCGAACGTCGATGGCGGCGACTCCTCGTGCATAGACGACTGCGGGGGTGAGCCGGTCCGCGACCTGAGCCCCCTGCGGCGCCGTTGCACAGCCGCAGAGAGCTAGTCCTACAAGGGGCGCCACACATGCTCGCACAGTTGGTTCCTCCTTTGGCGCAGCCGCCCAACGCTTGGGCCATAAGCTGCGCGCGCCCGGTCTCGCTGGGCAAGGGGACCGTGAACGGCCGGGGGCGCGCGACTGCTTCATGGCCATGTGAGGCCGCGGCGAGTTGCTAGGGAGTTGCTGCGAGAACGACGACGCGTGGCCCATCAACCAAGCCATAGCGTTGACCGGTGGCTTGCACCCACGTTTCTCCCGGCCCTCGCCCAGTGACCCGACCCGTCGTCGAATCCACGCTGACCACCGCCACGTCTTGGGATCGCCAGGTGAATGTGTCCGAGAGCTGTTGTCGGCCCCCGCACGTGGATAGTGCGACGGACGCGGTGAATGCCTGGCTCACCGCGATGGTTGTGTCGGCCGGTACGAGGTGGACGCCCAGCTCGCGCTACACCGCCTCGCCCCGCGCCTTTCCCGAGCGACTGCCCCCGCTCGAATATCCGGGGCACTTCCTGGTCAAGCGGGTCACCAACGCCGGCACGTTCCGGCTCAAGCACAAGCTGCTCTTCATCGCCAACGCACTCAAACAGCATCACATCGGCCTCGACGAAACCGACGACGGCATCTGGTCGATCTATTTCGGGACGGTCCTTCTGGCGAAAGTGGACGAGCGCGAGATGATCATTCGAGACTGACCCGGTGCGCACCCCTCACCCAACGAAGTGTTACCTATCCTCCCGGTTAACTTCGTTACCTATCTTCCCGGTTGCTCA